>Ga0209512_1000178_pt1 | contig 134969 bp, 166 predicted proteins | sample frozenSSSSmetaG_FD_184142 | JGI IMG/M metagenome (GOLD analysis project Ga0209512, IMG submission 184142) | Glacier valley bacterial and archeal communities from Borup Fiord, Nunavut, Canada, to study Microbial Dark Matter (Phase II) -... | ecosystem: Environmental > Aquatic > Freshwater > Ice...
GGAAGGGGGGGATGCGGGCTTACACAGGAGGGTGAAGAGGATCAAGATGAGCGCTGAGACGCCGCCCATGCTGTCCATTTTGTTGAATGAGTTGTTGGTGCGGTTTGTGTGCTGTTTCGGTGTCTGATGTCGGGTCTCTGGTGTCTGGCTCGTACTCACAACCGTACTCGCAGTCCTCGCGAAGTGTTCGATATGAGAAGTGAATCCTTTCTTGCTTGCTTGTGTGCTTGCGTGCTGCCGTTCTCTTTACTTCTCTTCAGTCACTTCACCTTCACATTCACATTCCCTTTGCATTCGTTGTTCATTGACCGTGATGTGAAAACGACAGAGAGGATACAATCAGCCAGTACTCCCAAGGTGACATAGCACATCGACTGATCACTGCATGCGCATGTGCGATGACGTCGCTACGGCTGTGGCGGGTGTTCCTTCCAGATGTGGCTGCCAACTCTCGACGTGGCTGTGACTGTGGCTGTGACTGTGGCTGTGAACTCTCCCAATTCGCAAACAAGGGGGATCCTGTATCCTCAAAAGCTCATCCCTCATGGCCCACCACGCACGCAGGCCGTTACGCTCCCTCCATACTCGCAGCTACCACATGCAGCATACATGCCTTGCCTTGCCTTGCCTTGTCTTGCCTTGCCTTGCCTTGCCACATCCACGTCCATCAACCCCGCCAAACGACACCGCACCGCACCGCACAGCAGGGCAGCACCGCGCAGCCACCAGAGGAAGGAAAAAGGGGCCGTCCAGATCCAGGAACACAACGCAACACAGCAGACCTCGGAATCATCTCATCTCATCGCATCGAACCTCCCCCCCCCCGCCTCCCTCTCCACCCCCAAAAAACACCCATTATTGGAGAACTGACACATTGTGGAAAGCTTTATATGAGCATTAATGAGACGTTGAAGAAAAAACCACACACACAATCATCCATCCATCCATCCATCTATCTCGCATCCTTCCTTCCGCCCTGCCTTCTTCAAGGCCGCCATCCCATCCCATCCCATCCCATCCAATGCTACTGTAGCAGACACAAAGTTATAGAGCGGAAAGAAAAAAACGAGGACATGAACCAAAAAAGAAAACAAAAAAGAGAAAACAAATTGACCAGAAGATCCAAAACGATCCCCCAGCTCCTCGCCCCCTAACAATCTGTGCACGCGCCCCCCCTGCCATGCCATGCCATACCATGCTTCCCCCGCCCCCCGCGCCCCGCCCCCGGCCCCCCAATCCATGCCCACTTTTCCCTCAAACTTTTGGTCTATTTATCCCCCCCCTTCCCCTCCTTTTCTCCCTCGAACCTCCCACATGCCCATCCCCCATCCCCCCACCGACGCATCCAACCCAAAGCAACAACGACGACAACGACAACGACGGAACGCACACTCCCCCAACACCCCCAACCACCCATGGGATATACGCAGGTCGGAAGTAGCCAGATGACAAACCCATGCATATTTCCCCCAGCAATCCCCAAAACTCGCTATGCACGCAAAGCCTCCAGCCGAATTCACACAATATCATTTTTTTCTCGTTCCAGCAACGACCACGACGACAACAACAACAGCAACAACACCCCCTTCCTTTCCAGTGCATTGTAGGGTATCGCCAACCTCCCCCTACCCACCGATAACCCCCCAAACCATCCGCATTAAAGAACTCCGCCCCGTTCCCGCTTTTTCTGCATTTGGAAAAAGAATCCTCCGTCGCACCATGCGTCCCATGCCAGAATCGCTGCCTCGCAGGACCCTGCTCCCCACCCATTCCCCAGTCATCCGGTCCGCCAAACCCGCATATTTGTTTGTCCCCCATTGAATATCTGGCAGTAAAGGCTCTAGCTCCAACCAAAAAAAAAGATGATGATATCTCCCGTACATGTCCATCGCCCACGTTCTATATCTCGAAATTGTCCTTTCAATCGAAACCGGCCAAGCAAAAATTGAGAGCGCCCCCCTGGAAAGATAAACAATGTGTGAGGCGGGAAGGCATTGCAGACTCGGGGCGGAGAGCTGGCCCGCGACGACCGGCTTAGGCGGGCGACTTGTTGGCGGCGGCCGAGGATCCGTTTTGGCGTGCGTCGCCGCTCATGGAGAGGCCGCCGATGCCGGACGAGAGGAACGCAAAGGGATCGCTCTCGCCTTGTTGTGAGTAGAAGTTGTTGCCTGGGCCGGCGGACGCAGGGCCGTTCGTGGCGGATTGGAAGGCCGCCTCGGCAGCGCGGCTATCGAAGGGACCAGCGGAGTGGGCGCTGCCGCTTGGGCCACCGAAGTGGTTGTTGAGGGATTGATACGGGCCAGTGGCAGCGCCGAGTCCGGACGGGAGAGCGTACGTGCTCTGGGGTCCGCCGAAGTGCTGGCCATAGCCGCCCGTGGATCCAAATCCGCCTGACGCAGACGCGAATGGACCTGGGCCAGGAGTGCCAGACATAGAGCCAGGGCCCATTCCGTAGCCATTTGGAGCCTCCATTGGAGACGGATATCCTGAATCGGCGACAACGACTGCTCCAGCACGGCTTGCACCGCAGCGGAGACAGCTGACGTTCTTGGCGAAGTTGTGGTATCCACATCCCTCAGAGCCGCACTTCCAGTCACCAGCACGGAATGGAACGACGCCGCTTCCACCTCCCATGCGCCCACCATGACCACCCATGCCTCCGTGGTGGCCCATGTGCTGCTGGGGTGGCATCATCGCTGGCGGTCCGTAACCGTATCCACCTCCGTAACCTCCCATGGCATCGCCACTTGGTCCCGCGCTCATGGCTGGGAAAGAGCAGCGGAAACATGCCGTACGGCGCTGGAAGTTGGAGAAGCCACACGATGGGCAGGTCCAGTCTCCTGGACGAGGGCGGTTCTTGCTCGGTGGGAATGGGGTGAGGATCTCGGCAGCACGGTCGAGAACGCGGCTGGACGATGGCGAGACCTCGATGGCCTTCTCGTTGAGTGCACGGCCGTTCATGCAGAGACTCTCAGCAGCCTGGAAGTCCATTAGATTGTGTCCTCGTATATGAAAGAATTTGATGAGTTTTGGTATGGGTAGTTTTAGGAGACTGTCATAGAGAAGAAGAACGTATACGGACGGTGCGCAGACGACTATCTGGTACGTCTCGCAGAGCTTGCAATAGAGATAGAGATTGTAAAATGGAGTTGTGCTGACCTCTTCGTGGGACGAGAAAACGGCGAAGCCGGATCCGGTTGGCTTGTGCTGGTCTGGCGTACGCAGAGTCCAGAAAGCAATTGGACGCCCACCAAACTGGGTGAACCAGCTCTCAAGCTCAGACTGAGTGGTATCGTGAGGAAGACCAGCCATGTGCAGAACCTTGCTGCGCTCAGACAGGAAAGCCCTGACATCAGCGCGGGCATCCATTGGTCTTGTGAGGACATCTGGATGCTCATGTGCTGGCTGAGACTTGTTGATCAAGCCACGCAGGACTCGCGCGAGAGTAACAGCCTCCTCCATGGCACGGCGGGGAGATGCCGGGGCCAGTGCCTGGAGGTGGAATGGCAAATTGTGCTTGATCGGGGCACTCGCCGTGACCGGCTCGACCTCGAGAGCAGCACAGATGTTGGAGAGCATGGATGGGCCGAATGGGAGAGATTCGGGGTGGTGCTGTTGCCATCTCTGGTATTCCGTTCGAAGGTCAAAGGTGCGAGAGTGTTGGAGATATGGAGGCAGAACAACGGCCTTGTCGCGAGCCTCGCGAGGAAGCTGAACACGGAGATCCCAAGAGTCAAGCGTGACGAAGGAGAAATCCAGGTTCTTGGAGGTCAGATGTTCGGAAGCAAATGCATCGAAGCGGCTGATGGCGTCGCGGAAAGTGCCTGCATTGCGGACATGCTCCCAGGTCAGAGTGGTGAGGCTGGCTACAGAAGGGAAGAAGAGTCAGCATTGCCGTCGAGCGTCTTGCAGTAGATGAGAGTATGTGCGGGAACTTACTGCAGAGAGGAGTGATCGGGGTGTTGATCGGCTTGACGAGCACGCTTTCGCGGTAGAGCTTTGCGGAGTACAGTCAGTTCTCCATTCTCTCGTCCAGCATAACTTCGTCTGGAGGCGACAGTAACAGTAACAGCAACTCACCTCCTCGCAGTTCTTGGCGTCCAGAAGAATCCATCCAAGCTCAATCACCTCGGCCGAGTCCTTGGTGACATAGACTCCATGCTCGTCGCAGGTCGTCGCAACGTGGATAACGACGTATCGATCCAGGTTGCCCTGCTGAGGAGGGGCAATAGACATTTTCCTTTATATATCCTGTGAAGGCGATGTCCAATTAGCAATCTGGGGGCTTCGGGACCCATCAGGATCCGACGGGATGTCCAAGGGGCAATTCTGATTCTCAATTCAGGTTCAGAGAGCACGTACCACTGGGAAAATATAGGGATATGAGATGAGGATCGAGGAAGGTGAAGAAGGAAGGGAAAGACAAGTCTGACAGAGGACTTGACTTTTCTTTATCTTCGAGTACCGAGCTCAGTGGACAGTGGACTGTAGAGAGAGTGACGGTCGACTCTCCAAGGGTGTCGTCGGGAGTGAGGAGTGAAAAGGGGAGGTGGAGAAAGAGCTCTCGAGATTTGTTTAGAAAGAGATTGAATTTCGGCACTGGTCCGTCTGGTCGGCCGTAGTTTTATCTCCCACGATGGATACTAAGTCTAGGTATAAGTACTATGTACTATATCTGTGCTGCACTCTTGCAGGAAGAGTTGACTTCAAATATATATTATATATATATATACATAATTATATATTATACACATATATGGCCATCATGGTATGGATAACATGTGTACACAGCGTGGGAGATGGCATGGCTCTCCATCTGAAGAGCGCATGCACCATGAACCATGAACCATCACCATGCACCATCACCATCACCATCACCATGCACCATCGCCATGCCTGTTTGCCCCAGACCACGTTCCCGTTACCGCCGGCGCCGCGAAGGTAAAGCCTACCCAACAATAATCTATTTATATATTTATATATTATATATTTATCCAACTGCGGCTTGCTTTGCTTCTGAGAGATGAAATCTGTCAGTACAGTCAGTGTCAGTAATCCAAGACCGAATTTTGCGAATTGAACAATGGCACTGTCACCTCTGTATGTATACATACACACATACCTCTCTAGTTGGGTCAGCCTCCTTTTCCAACGCTCAAGCCTCATCTCATGCCTCATGCTCAAGCCTCATGTCAAGCCTCATGTCAAGCCTCATGTCAAGCCCCTCATATCATGGCTCAAGCCACGCCCGCCCCGAAGTCAAACGTAGAACATCCCGTGCATCTGGCAATCTTCGCTATCTCAGACGGGCATCTCAGACATTCATGACGTCCAATCGGTAGCCTACCACTTCCAGAAGCTTGGACGATAGGAGTCGAGTACAAGAGGTCAATCGTCTGTTGTCAAAGATGTTACCAAAGATGTTACCAAGGTGTTGCCAAAGGTATCCGAGTCTCAGAGATGCCTTCGAGGAGTCGTGTCGCGTCTGTGTAAATCTTGCATGTCGTGTACCAGCATCGTCAGCATCGTGTACCAGCATCTGTACCAGCACCACGGAGATTTCAGGATGGAGGATACAGTAGCTGTAGGACTCCTACAGTAGGAGCTTCGCGCCTTTGTACTTCCCAAAATCTTCGCCCTCATCTCTTGGAGCAAAGGATGTCGTGAGTCAGCTTGATAAGTCACCTTGGTAAGTCACCTTGGCAACTGTTGAGGATGGAACTATGACTATGGACGAGGTTTTCCACTCGCAGCTTGTCAGAATGCATGTGTGGCACCGATGCCTTGGCAGAGAGGTCCATGATGGCCTGAACCTTCGAAGCAGTTGGACGATTGGATCTCTTCGTGAGGCGCATTGCTTTTTGCATAGACGCGCCGGCTCTTTGAATCTCGCATGGCATATACTGCCTGTTTTCGCCCCCCAGACCCTGACATCGGTCAATCTGTCAGACTATGCAGGAGACAAGGCTACTCCGGCACCGGCCCTTCTCTTCTGGCTGCAGTTAGCAAAAATGTCTCAATCATTTCTTCACGGGCAGACCTGGAGGCTGAAAATAGAGGATGAGTATGCTCCGATCGCGCCCAACGGAATCAGAGTGGCGCTGCAACATAGATGGACGAATGCATTGTTGGGCAGAGAGGGAGAGCCATGAAATGCATGAAATGGAGGATTTCTCCATCGTGATCATGCTCCATGAACGTGAAGACTGCGCGGCGGTCATTGTTTCAAGATGCGTGAGATGGAGCACAGGATAGCCACATTATTGACGTTGACGTTGCTGAGGCAAAAGGAACAAGAGCTTTCACAGAGTGTTGGGTGAGTGAGTGAGTGAGTGATCTTGGCGTCAGCGACGTCATTGATGGATGGGCCATGTCGCCTTGAATGTCGCATTGAATGTCGCATCGAATGTCGCATCGAATGTTCGATGAGTCTCAGTCTCTTGAAATAGAGTGCATATGTATGTACGTACATACCTCATCCATAGCAAATGGCAGCAAATGGCAGCAAAGAGGTATGCAGCATGCATGCATGCATGCATGACAAGCCACACACTGCCAAAAGACCATGTGCACCGCACCCAGCAGGGCTTTGATGGCGGCGGCGCCTCCTGAGTCCTAGCGAGTGATGACAACCCAAACCAGTGCAATCCACAGCAATCCACAGCAATCCAGCCCCCCAACCTCCTCATCCCAGCATCCCAGCATCCCAGCATCCCAGCATCCCAGCATCCCAGCATACCCAGCATACCCAGCATATACATACCTACCCATCATGCCCAAGACAGCCAACTACAGAAATACGAAATCTCTTCCATTTTTCAACATAACACCATCCCCAGACACTCTCTTCTCCTCTCTTCCCTCACTTCGTATAAAAAGGGAACTCATTGTATATTTATTTGGCTGAGCGAAGCCATTCATTGTCCATTATCCATTATCCATTGTCCATTGTCCATTGTCCATTGTCCATATCCATTGCTTGGTAAGTGCATCGTGCATAGTGCATACCTTACGTACCCGTCTGCCCATCAACGACATTCCTTAGCCTAAGCTGATGTGGGGAAAGCTCCAGACCCGACACATACAGACGTCAGAAACGGGAGAACTGCGCTGTTATAACTCAACTTGTCGTTCTCTCATTCCTCACTCGATATTCTTCAGCCAGACTTTCCACAGAGCTTGTTGACTTCGTCTCGATCCCACACTTCGAAGCTTCCTCCGACACCTCCATCTCCAAGAGCCCGCTGGGCAACACGCCAACATGACGACAGGAAACAGAGATGTCCGCAACCACTTCCTCTTCGAGATTGCGACCGAGGTGGCCAATCGAGGTATGTCGACGTCAATTGACTCCCCCAGAGCTTCGTCCAGAGCTTCATCCAGAGCTTCCTTACTGACAAAATATCCAGTTGGTGGTATCTACTCCGTCCTCAAGTCGAAGGCTCCAGTCACAACCGCTGAGTATGGCGACCGATATACGTTGATAGGGCCATGGAACAAGCAATCCGTGAGTCGATCCGATTGATGAGATGCGCTGCAGACTCGCTGACACTTCCAGGCTGCCGTCGAGGTCGAAGCTTTGACTCCAACAAATCCTCACCTGGCTGCGACTATCGCGGCAATGGAGGAGCGTGGCATTGGCATTGTTTACGGAAGGTGGCTGATCGAGGGGGCTCCACGAGTTCTTCTGATCGACACCAAGACCGCATACAGATTCCTAGACGAGTGGAAGGCAGATCTATGGAGTACGGCCAGCATTCCATCCCCGCCAGGCGACGAGGAGACCAATGAAGCAGTAGTCTTCGGGTACCTCGTCGCATGGTTCTTAGGAGAGGTGAGCTTCGGATGACTCCATCAACAAGTGCATCACCCGTGCTAATGTTGAATAGTTTGTCGCCCACGAGAAAGAAAAGGCGGTTATTGCCCATTTCCACGAATGGCTCTCTGGCGTTGCTCTCCCGCTCTGCAAGAAGCGCCGCATCGACGTGACGACCATTTTCACGACCCACGCGACTCTCCTGGGGCGATATCTTTGCGCCGGATCTGTTGACTTCTATAACAATCTCCAGTTCTTTGACGTGGATGCAGAGGCTGGGAAACGTGGGATCTATCACCGTTACTGCATCGAGCGTGCGGCCACACATTCTTGCGACGTCTTCACAACCGTTTCTCACATCACGGCATACGAAAGCGAGCATCTGCTCAAGCGCAAGCCTGACGGAGTCCTTCCGAACGGATTGAATGTCATCAAGTTCTCGGCCATGCACGAGTTCCAAAATCTCCATCAGCAGGCGAAGGAGAAGATCCATGACTTTGTCAGAGGGCATTTCTACGGCCACAACGATTTCGACCCGGACAATACTCTTTACTTCTTCACTGCTGGGAGGTACGAGTACAGAAATAAGGGATGCGATATGTTCATCGAATCTCTGGCTCGTCTGAACCATCGTATGAAGTCCTCGGGGTCAAAGATGACAGTCGTGGCATTCATCATTATGCCTGCACAAACCCAGTCATTGACCGTCGAGGCATTGAAGGGTCAAGCAGTAATCAAGTCATTGCGTGATACTGTTGACGTTATTGAGCGTGGTGTCGGAAAGAGGATATTCGAGCGTGCTCTCAGATGGCACGATGGAGACCCACTGCCAGATGAGAAGGATCTGATCACCAGCCAGGACCGCATTCTGTTGCGCAGGAGGTTGTTCGCTATGAAGAGACACGGACTCCCGCCAATCGTCACCCACAACATGGCAAATGATGCTGAAGATCCAATTCTGAACCAGATCCGCAGAGTTCAACTCTTCAACCATCCAAGCGATCGTGTCAAGATCGTCTTCCATCCCGAGTTCTTGAATTCTGCCAATCCGGTCCTGCCGATGGATTATGATGAGTTTGTCCGCGGCACACATCTGGGGGTGTTCCCATCTTACTACGAGCCGTGGGGCTATACACCTGCAGAATGTACCGTGATGGGCGTCCCGAGTATCACAACGAACCTCTCCGGATTCGGATGCTACATGGAGGAGCTCATCGAGAACTCGACCGACTACGGCATCTACATCGTCGACCGTCGCATGAAGGGCGTGGACGACTCGGTGAACCAGCTGACGAGCTTCATGTTCGACTTCGCGGCCAAGAGCCGGCGCCAGCGTATCAACCAGCGCAACCGCACGGAACGCCTGAGCGACCTGCTCGACTGGAAGCGCATGGGCATGGAGTACGTCAAGGCGCGGCAGCTTGCGCTGCGCCGCGCGTACCCGGCCTCGTTCGACGGCGAGGAGGAGGACTACGACTTCATCCCCGGCGTGGAGCAGAAGATCTCGCGCCCCTTCTCGATGCCGGGGTCGCCGCGCAGCCGTTCGGGCATGATGACGCCCGGCGACTTCGCGAGCCTGCAGGAGGGCCGCGAGGGACTGAGCACCGAGGACTACATCGCGTGGAAGCTGCCGTAAGTCGCAAATCCCCGTGATTGAAGAGAAACTGGACTGACTGAGACTCTGCTATAGGGAGGAGGAGGACCCGGACGAGTACGCGTTCCCGCTCACGCTGCGCACGAAGCGTCCGACGGGCCCGACGAGCCCCGCCGAGGCCATCCTGACGAATGGGTCGTGAGGGTGAGGGCGTCGGCGAGATGGGGAGGCTGGATGAGGAGACGGATCGTCGTGCCGTGGGTGCGGGCCGAATGCGTGACGCTTGTCGTCGCGGGTTCTGGGGGGCCGAGACGGTCGATGTGTACCAAAAACCAATACGTCACTACTCTACTACTACTGCTGCTGCTACTACTACTATTACTACTACTGAAAAAGCATCTTCCAGCGCTTGCGGCATTTTCAACTGGGCATGCGACCGACGTCCGCACGGCACAGCGCAGCACAACACAGACGGGCGAGGGTGGCCTGGCTTGTGCGAGCTGTGGGCTGCGGTTTGGATTTTCCGCGCTGCACTCACTCACTGCATTGCTCGTGGGGGATGGGTGGTCTGTCTGTCTGTCTGTCTACTTTGTGGCATCTTTTTCGCATGTTCGTCGTTTCTTTTGTCATACATTGGAGGGAGGGTTGGTAATGGGTGGAAAGGGAGGGAGGGGGGAAGGGAGACAGGGGAGGGGAGGTGTGTATCTTAGATGGCATGGGATATACTGAGTTGGGCATATGTGCGCGCGCGTGTGTGTGTGTGATTTACGTGCTCGATGTTCTCAGTTCTTCGTGATAGTCTAGGTACATCCCCCTTCCCGGTACAACTCCAACATTCATGTGCATAGCTCAGACGCGCACTCGTCTTCATCTTGCCGCGATCGATTCCTGCCCCGAACACCCCGGCACTACCAACTCCAAGTCCCATAGCAGATACAATCAATCCCCCATGCCAGCATACCAACTTCCCAACCATCCTCTTCAACAACGTCTCCCTCTGCAGATCGAGGCTCAGGAGGCACGGAGATGCCTTATCGTCTTCTTCCTTTCTTGTTCCTTTTCGCGCGCGCAGCTTGGCTCATCAAACCATGTCCTTCGCCACCATGCAATTGAAAATTTCAACTTCCATTCGCTCGGCGGGTTTCGGTCCTCGGAGAATTTCCCCGATGACATCCGATCCTGGAGGAAAGTCCTGTTCAAAGGTGGGCTCACCAGCCCCCTTCATGTTGATGAGGACCGCTTGCCTGAAGTGCCACAAAAGGAGATCGTCCACTGGTCTCTGTGGGTCGTTCCGAAATCTCTCGTCCATCTTTCTTCCAGCAATGCTGCGGGCGCTACGACTGAAAGGTATGATCTTGTAATCGTCCTAAATAAGTAGTTAGTTATTATATCTTTTTGGGAAAGATAGGATACGTACGGCGGGATTGATGGCGAAGTCGTACTAATCAAACTTCGCGTAATATCGTCATGGAGGAGCATGCCATTCTGTATTGAGTTTATGCTTCCTCCAGCTTGAATCGCACCTCTTAGCAGATCATCTGTCCAATGCTGAACAGATCTCATCATTCGCTGTAATCTCGTAACCATCCTAAATAAGTAGTTAGTTATTATAGCTTTTTAGGAAAGATGGGATACATACATCAGGATTAATGGCGAAGTCGTACTGATCAAATTGGGAGTGAATATCGTTACGAAGCAGCATGCCGTTTTGGATTGAATTAATGCTTCCTCCAACTGCCGTAACAATTGTTATCCACCTGGAAAACCCCCCTCGAGTCCATTCGCCCTCATATGCCAACGGGAAAATATGGCTCGCTTGGAAACCTGTCCAGTTATCTTCGGCAATTGCAATAACTTCAGCCCCCGTTATGACGCATCTCCGGTCTCTATTTCGGACGGCGTCACGAAACCCTTGTACTCGAAAGCCAGTGCTAAGACGCATCTTCGCAAGAAGTATTGCCAGAATCTAACAGCCGGCCACTCGTGTCTAGTATCTCTTGCCATATTGTGCAATGGCCTCATATCGGCGGTAATGGGAGACATAGCGTTCACTGTGAAGAATGCGAATTTTACAATTTTGGATTTGTAGAATTGTAGACCTGCCAAAAGAGTTAATGAGTTAGATAATATCTTAGAAAAGTAGGAGCTGCCCTACCTTGTTGGATTTGTATGGGAGAGAGACAACAAGCCTTAACAGAGAGATTGGTTTGATTTGAATCTACTGATTATGAGCGTTGTAGTAAATGTGAGTGTATCAAATAGCTTGCAGACTCGATTTCGAAAAGGTAGTTGAGAGATGTTTGCGGTAGTTCATTATCCGAGTCTCTGTCTGCCTCTGCGCTCTGTTAGATTAGGATACACGCGTGTAGTATAGTATAAATAGGATTGTAACTCACAAATTGCGTAGGGAACTGAGCCTCAAAAGCACTAAGCTCGCTCATTGATGTCTGTAGAGACAAAGCTGGGAACTGACAGAGCGCAATACTAACAGCGGCTTTGTTTAGGTTCCCAAGTACGATGGAGCCTTCATTCAACAACGATGGGTAGAGACGGACAAAGGCCCATTCGTTCTGCGCAGATGCAATGACGACATTAATATATATTGTGAACACTTCTGGTGCTATTCCTGGGACGAGAGTGGCAGGTGGATTGAACGTGGACCAGATCACATAATCGTAAATTGTGACAATTGTGAATTGTGATAGATCAAGTGATGTCGAGGACACTCGCTTCTGAGGGGACAACTCGCTTCCTCTAAGATCCAACGATTAAATGATGGGATGGAGTAGATAAGAAGGAGATGGGGTTAAAGAGAGGAGTTTTATTTTTATTTTTTATTGCTTATTTTTAAACAAAAATTAGTATAAGGGTGGGTAGGAAGGGAGTGAGAGCAGTGAGAGGGAGGGAGGTTATGTGGTTAGGGTCGGATCTAGAGTGGAGGTGGAGGTGGCAGCTGCGAGGACAGACAGGGGTCCCACATTCCCCATTCACCCACCTCCATCGCTGAGATCTGTCTACATAGGCTCTGTATATGTATTGTGTATAGCTGTCAAAGCATCGCATTGCAACGCCGCTCGATAAAATAAAACAACCTCACCACAACACGATCCGAATCCACGCCGCAACCGTACCGTGCATACCTGCGGGCCAGCTAGACAGACCACCACTGCACCTCCAGCTCGTCAATCCGGCGCGCAACCGCAGCAGCGATGCACAGCTCGCTGACACGCGCCCAGAACGTCTTCGGCTTCTTCACGACAGTAGCCTTCGTCGTTGCGGCGCTCGTAGCCGCGAGCGATTACTTCGCCGCGAGGGACCCGAGCGCCGATGTGAAGGTCGGCACTGTGCAGGTGTATGTGCTTCCTCTCCTGTTCCCTTTCCCCTCCCCCCTCTCTACCCAGCACCGTCGAGGTCTTCGCAGTCAGTCAAGTCTGGGGGCGTTTTGTTTACCTTAAGAATGGATGGAGGTGCTGATGTATTGCAGCGTTCGCGGCCGTCCCCATTACTACAGCACCAAGAAGGAGGAGTACGCCTCGATCCGCTTCTCCCTCGACGCCGACCTCTCCTCCCTCTTCACCTGGAACACCAAGCAAGTCTTCGTCTACGTGACGGCCTCGTGGCCCTCGAATGCCAGCTCGCCCGCCTCCGTCGCCAACACCGCCGTCATCTGGGACACGATCATCACGTCCCCCTCGGCCGACCACCTCGCGAATCTGGGCAAGGTCGCGAAGAGGAATCTGCTGAGGAGCGGCGAGGGCAAGAGCATTGATAAATCCCGCGGCGTGCTGAGGCTGAAGAATCAGAAGCCAAAGTACCAAATCACGGCGCCCGAGGGGAAGGTCGCCGGCACGGACGGGCTGACGCTGAGGCTGGAGTACAATGTGCAGCCGTGGGTCGGGGCGCTGGCGTGGAATTTGCCGGGCGATTGGGGGAGGTGGAGGGCCTTGAAGGGGGGAGTGAGTAAGGTGTTTGCGTTGCCGATGGTGAAGGAGAAGAGGAAGGAGGGGGAGGGGAGGTGAGGGAAGGGGACGAGGGTAGATTGGGGAATGAAAACGGGAAGGCAGAGGCGTTAGGGAATGGATAACTTCTAATGCGAGCATAGCTATGGGCTTCAGACCTTTGGGCTGGCATTGTCATTCGCAGTGGCACGCGTGGGAGGAAGAGTTACTGTGCATGTTTTTGCATCGCCGCCGTCCATTCTCGGATTCTCGACCGAGTATTTCACCCAGTGCACCCGGCGCGGTATCCCAGCCCAGCCCAGCCTTCCTCTCTTCAAAATCCCTCCACAGAACCGTTCTCCTCACTCCTCCGTTCCTTCCAACTCGCACCCAACACCCTACGCTTCCTTATAAATTATTTTGGTTCACACACCCTTTACTGAGAAAAGATATGAAAATCTCACGGATATACGGGATATGAAATACGGAATACAGAATACTTAGACTTCTGATCCTGAATCTATATGTATGTATCGATGAAGCACAATCATGGTGTTGTCGCATCGCAAAGGGGAAAGAAAGCTTCCAGTCCGACCGACGCTACGTACCCCACAAACCTTAAACGCCCTCCATGCCAAGATCTAATCTTAGACCGAGCCCTTCCTTCCCCCTTCCCCCCTTGCCCTTCCTGCATCCTGCATGCCAGCGCTGAGCCACCGATCGGCCAAACATTTCGCGTCCCCTGAGCACAGCATTTCCATTCTCCGTCGCGCCGCCACACTCCTGCTGAGAGCTTCTCGTTCTCGTATACATACATGCACCTACCTACACATACCAGCAATGAAATGTGCTAGAAGGCGCACAGAACAAAGACCAAGACATTCGAATTCCTGAAACCACGTTGACCCCGCGATGGCCACGGACGCGCCCCCACAAACGGCGCCGCCGCCGAGATACTCGAGATACAGGAGCGTGAGGAGGGCAAATACCGTCGAGTCGCCGCCGGCGAATGCGACGCCCAAATCGCCGGAAGTTGCGAGCCCGAATGGCAGTATCCAGCGAAGCATGTCGAGGTACAGGCGACCGAAGGCCACGACGCAGGAGCACGCTGCGATTGCGCCTCCGATACCAATGACACTGAGCGCGGAGACGCTGTCAAGGCAGAGGGAGGATACGATTGGAGAGAGGTTGCTGAACAATGGGCCGATGAGAAGCGCATCGCAACCACAGCCATCTAGGACAAGACCAGTCGGGAGAGAGCTCGGCAACACTGAACTGAAGATGCCACGGCAACATATCCCACCGCCGTCTCCAGAGCCGCTGGAGCAATTGAGTGCTGCAGACGAAGAGGAAAGACTCCAAAGAGCGCACGAGCGAATGCAACAACAGCGACTGGCCCGACAGAAGACCCAGGAAGAGGAGGCAGAAAGGATACTGGCCGAGCAGAAGCGCAAGGACTTGGAACGTTTAGAGGCACAGCTGGAAGCTGCGGGTCCTAGACCAGTGTCTCCCCCGCCACCAAGGTCTACGAAGGATAAGTTCAAGATATTCAGTCGCAAGCGAAGCGCGACGAGGACGACGCCGCCGAGCTCATCTGGCACGACGAAGGAGAATACTGAGAGAAGCACTTCTCATGAGGCGCCAATGCCTATCATGCATGGTGGTGGAGGTATCGTGCCGGGGATCGATGCGCCAGTTTCTGCCGTGAATGCTGGAGAAAGAGTATGTCCAATGCTACCTGCCCCTTTGCACAACAGTTACTGATGCCCATACCACAGAGAGTCCTCGTCCGCTGCAAACAAGCCTCCATAAACCTCCCCGTCACCCCCACCACCACAGCCCGCGAACTAATCTACTCCGCCGCCAACGTCCTCACCAACTCCGTCGCGCCCGACGCCGCCGTCCTCCTCGAATCCTACACCAATGCCGGCCTGGAACGGCGCGTCCGGCGCTACGAGCACATCCGCGACATCATGAACTCCTGGGACCGCGACACGCAAAACGCGTTCATTCTCGAGTCCTCCGATTCCCCGAAGCACGACTTCGATATCATCGCCGCCTACGCCCCCAAGGAGCGGCCCGGGACCACCACCGTGCAGATGTACCATTCGCAGAAACCAGGCCGCTGGGTCAAATGCCACATCACCCTCCTTCCCACGGGGCAAATCTTCATCAGCCGCAAGTCCGCGGGCAACCCCGCGGCCAAGGACGCCGTGACGATCTGCCACCTCTCCGACTTCGACATCTACAATCCCACGCCGCCGCAGCTGCGCAAGCTGAAGCCGCCGAAGCGCTACTGCCACGCGATCAAGAGCCAGCAGAAGGCGACCATGTTCCTCAGCACCGAGAACTTCGTGCACTTCTTCAGCGCCGACGACAAGCACGTCGCAGACGCCTGGTACGACGCCGTGCAGGCCTGGCGCTCGTGGTACCTCATCCACCAGATCGGCCAGGGCAAGGCCGCCTCCCCCGCCGCCCACGCCTCCGCGCGCTTCCCCGCCGCAGACGAACCGTACACCATCGGCTCCTTCAAGCCCCTCGGGATCGCCACGTCCCCAGGCGCCTCTGCCGCCACCGACGACGACGACCCCGACAAGCCGCGCCAGATCCCCTTCCACCTCCGCCACAGCATGCACCTCTCCCTCTCCCCCCCGCCCCCCTCCGACCACCGCGCCCACCCACCCCCCGTCCGCCGCTCCCCCGCGCCCACCTCGCCGCCCGCCGGCAGCGCCGCCGACAACGCGCCCTTCGCCTCCGCCAGCCTCCTCGGCCGCTCCTACTCGCAGCGCCAGCGCGAGCGCGCCGCCAAGGACCGCGACCCGGAGCAGCAGTCGCGCAACCCCGACTTCGCCGCCGGGCCCTTCATCGCGGGGCCCAGCCTGCTGAACGCGCCGCCGGCGTCGACGGGCACGAGCGACGGCGCGAAGCTCGCGCGCGCGCAGTCGACGCGCACCGTGGGGAGGGAGAAGGCGCCACCGGCGCCGTTGCTGGATTTCACGCCGGCGTTCCGGGAGGCGGCGCAGTGGAGGGGGGAGGGGAAGGGGAGGGGCGTGCAGGCGCCGAGTGGGGTGCTGTTGGTGGAGGTGGCGGGGGTGAAGGGGGAGGAGGGGGTGGGGGCGGTGCCGGGGGCCGCGTCGGTGTTTAGACGGGAGAGGGCCGGGACGATGAGGGGGGAGAGGGAGAGGACGTGAGAGAGGGTGGGGATGAGGGGTTTGTGGGCTTGGGTTTTGGAAATGCATGCGTGGGTGTTGAAGTAAAGTATACCATATGATTGAATGAATGAATGAATGATGACGTTTTCTGCCAGCGTGCGGCGTATTCGTAGCAAGCTGAAGGATTCGTGATATTCCGTCCTATCAAGCAACCTAACCTAACTCCCCAGCGCCTCCTCCAATCAATGCAACCGGCCGGACCATACCCGATCTCTGCCCAAAAATATAAAGCCACACCGTCACAGCCGCACGCCCCCATCACGGACTCGACAACTCCAGCCCGACCCCCTCCGCCTCGCCCCTGGCCCTGACCTCCCGCACCAACGCCTTCGCCTCCTCCACCTCCACCCCATCCTGACACAGCTCCGTCGCATACCGCAACGCCGTCTCCCACTCGTCGTTCCTCATCGCACACCTCGCCAGCCACATCCGCGCCTTACTGGTCGCCACCGTAACGCCCAGTCCCTGCCCTCCCTCCTCATCGCTCTCGCCTCTCCCCTCACTGTCCTCTCCCACGCCCTCCTCCTGCGCAACACAGAGCTCCATGTACTCCTTTGCCTCCTCCTCCTCGCCCAGGCGCTCATACATGCCCGCAATCTGCAGCAGCAACTCGGGATCCATGCTCCTGGTCCGGCCGCCCCTGCCGCTGCCAAAACTACTGCCGACGCCGGCGTCATAATAGCTGTCTGCGAACAGCGCCCGCTTGAGCGCCTTGATGCCTTCCACATCCCTTCCCATCTTCTGCAGACACGACCCCACCGCCATCCACATCTTCCCGTCCCACGGCCGCAGCCCCGCCGCCCGCTTGTAGTACCACAGCGCATAGGCGTGCATCTCGAGCACCTCGTAGGTCTGGCCCAGGCCGTACCAGGCGCGGTAGTCGCGGCGGTTGACGTCGACTGCTCTGCGGTAAGACTCGATCGCCGCATGCGTGTTCTTCAGCTCGACATACTCGTGGCCCATCAGTGTCCACGCGCTCAGACACGACCGATCGAGCGTCAGGGCGCGGCGGAAGTAGTTGACGGCCTTCTCGTGCTGCGAGAGCAGGGAGTAGTAGTTGCCGATGACGACGCACGTTTCGGGGCGGAACTTGTCGATCGAGGAGCAGAGGTGGGCGAGGAAGGAGAGTTTGGGCCGCAGAGACATGACGTAGAGAATGTTGGAGTAGTGATCTAACGAGTCGAGACGGTGGGGGTGGAGGGCGAGCAGGTGCGAGAAATGCGATTCTGCGCTTAGGAAGTCTTTGGTGTGGTAGGCGAGGAGGGCGAGGCAGGTTAGCAAGAAGGGGGAGGTAGGGAAGATGGAGAGGAGTTGGTGGAGCTGGGTGTGCAGGGCGGGAGTGGATTGGTAGAGCTCGAGGGAGGTGTGGAGATGGAAGATGTAGGATGTGATGTTTTGCGGGAGGAGGTGGGAGATGCGGTTGAGCTGGAAAGATTAGCTTCCGATCAAGCAAGAGGAGAAGGTAATGGCTTACTTCCTCGACGCGGCTTATTAAGGAGGTCATCTCCAACCAGCAGCCCCAGTTCATAGGGAATAAATGCACGCTTCGGATGAGCCATTCCATAGCTTCCTTCTCGTTCTTCTCTTTCGCCAGGACGACACCATAAAGGTATTCTAGCCATCCTTGAGACCCTGCATAGTCTCCCGCTTCCGTTCTTCTTGCGGCAAACCAAGCTCGGAGGAATGTGCTTATAGTCACCAAGTCCTTATTGACTGTCTTTCCGCTATCGTGCGGGCCCATGACCATTTCGCTATCCTCGTCCTTCCTCTTCTCCCCAGACATAAGCTTCGCGTATAATGCGAGAAACAGACTCTTTTGACTGAGTTTGGGAGCCTTGACTCCTAGAGGTGCACGCGCCGCGGGCATCGATAACCTTGCCTTGCCTTTTCCTTTTGGTGTTGCGGTAGGCTGACTGCTGCTGGGTGATGCTGTCGACAATATGCCTGATAATACCGTATCAGGAAGAAACACTGCAGCGCAACGGTCATATTCGCGACAGTCAAAGAATGATTTCGCCAATAGGTATTTGTTTATCTCTTTTGCCTCTAATGCCGACTCTTCGGGGTCGAGATTTCCTGTCACGACGATGGGCGGCAAGCCATTCGAGAGCACTTCGGTCATTTGAGAGTCTTCTGGGTCTGGCGCATCTTCTTCGGGGATGGATGTGAGCAATTCTGCAGCCCTAATGGTAGACAATTAGAATGAAGCCATGGCGAGAGGGCATATATCGGCGTACCATTTCGCAGATTGGTATAGGCATCTCTCAGAGCATTTCACCACTGCTTCCTGGAGCGCAGCACGGAGATGCCCTCTCTCCCGCTCATTTAAAGCCATGACGCTGATGAATGCCTGTGTTATAACGCTTCCATCAATCGTTGTCTTCTATAATTGTGAAATGCAAATGGTTCAATGCGACTCGGGCAAGAATAAGCCGATACTGGTATAGGTATCTTGCGATGCAACGTGTGTTGTCTCGAGTACAAAATATGACGTTTCGATCAGGCCGCAAAGGCTGAGAGTTATGAGGTACGATCTTCGTCGTTAGGAGTAGAGTAATTGTTGTTTTCGAAATGCGAAGCTCTCTCACAAATGCGCGGTTGTCGGTGTTTACATGTCCATTCTCAGCACTCAGGAACCGCGAAGGTGATGCTTGTCGCGCAAACATTCTGCCGAAGCTTAAATTAAGCCTTGCTCCCCTTTGCACACCGCCGTCCAGATTAGGCAAATGCACGCCCCGAGTTTACCCCGCCGTCCACCGCCGTTCGCGCCAACTTCTCTCTTTCTCTCCTTCTCATTGTCGTCTTTGAGCCAGTTTGATATCCTCTCATCCTCTCATCCTCTCATCTTCTCATCCTCTCATCTTCTCATCCTCCCATATCTACCCCTCAAGTCAAAATGTCTAAGGCCGCTGCCCTCGAGAAGTTCGAGTCGATCTTCCCAACTCTTGTCGAGGACCTCCTCGCCCACGCGAAGAGTTATGGCCTCCCCCAAATGGCTCTAGACTGGTACAAGGCCGTAAGCAAACACCGGCAGTGCATATGAGATATCAATTGACAATCTAGTAGTCCTTATACGCAAACACCATCGGCGGAAAATGCAACCGCGGCATGTCCGTTGCCGACTCGGTCTCCCTTCTCCTTGGGAAAGAGCTCAGCGAGGAGGAATACTTTCTCTCTGCCACCCTTGGCTGGATGACCGAGCTTCTCCAAGCCTTCTTCCTCGTCTCCGATGATATTATGGACAGCAGCATTACCCGCCGCGGCGCGCCTTGCTGGTATCGTCAAGAGGGCGTCGGAATGATCGCCATCAATGACGCCTTCATGCTCGAGTCCGCCATCTACACCCTCCTCAAGAAGTACTTCCGCTCCCATAAGTCCTACGTCGACCTTATCGAGCTCTTCCACGAGGTCACCTTCCAGACCGAGCTCGGCCAGACCTGCGACTTGCTCACCGCACCAGAGGACAAGGTCGACCTTGACAACTTCTCCATGGAGAAATACCAATTCATCGTTATCTACAAGACGGCATATTACTCTTTCTACCTCCCAGTCGCCTTGGCTCTCCATCAACTTGGCATTGCCACTGAGAAGAACCTCAAGCAGGCCGAGGCGATCCTCATCCCTCTGGGTGAATACTTCCAGATCCAGGACGATTACCTCGACAACTTCGGCAACCCGGAGCACATTGGCAAGATTGGCACAGATATCATGGACAATAAGTGCTCATGGCTCGTTAACAAGGCGCTTGCCATCGCAACCCCAGAGCAGCGCAAGGTTCTTGAGGAGAACTACGGAAAAAAGAACAAGGATAACGAGGCAGTAGTCAAGAAGCTGTACGATGAGTTGGCGTTGGAGAAGTTATACCAGGATTACGAGGAGAAGAGGGTTGGGGAGATCAGGAAGTTGATCGATGAGACCGATGAGAGCGAAGGTTTGAAGAAGAGCGTGTTTGAGAGCTTCTTGGGCAAGATTTATAAGAGGACCAAGTAGAGGGCGCACGGATTAGCTAAGTTTTTTTTATTGTGATCTTGCGAGATTCAGCGGTCATGCGTTAGCTTATAATGGGCTTCTAGGAACTGAAAATAGACTAGAACTAGCATTCACAGGAATAATAAGGACATTACAAAATTTACTTCGATGCTCGATTGCTGCATCTCTTAAAGATCGCGAATAGCTCCTCCGACATCATCTCAGATTTCGACTGCTTTCCAGGTACAATACAACACAATACATTATTTTCGAGCCACCCATACGCTAAGCTCGTCTCTTTCGCCTTTGAAGCATGACATCATGGATGTCGACGCTGTTGGACCCTGAACATTGGACCCTGAACATGGACCCTGAACATTTCGACCCTGAGTGGCCCCTGATACACTAAACAAAGTGTTTATCTCACTCAATGTTCATGATGTGTTTACGTACAATGGCGCGATTGGATCTGGCCGCCTTTTCGCCGTCCATCTATTATGGCTTGATCCTGTCTTACTAAGGTTCCCCTGAATTGTTCCCAATCGCTTTCATGGCTCTTCTTTTTCCATTAGACACTTCCCGTTCTCATTGGGTTGAAATAGAGAACGAGGAATGATTCGACATTATTCAAGCCTCGTACCTGGGTCTCTGATGACATCCAGGAACCATGACGGCAGAGTATCATCATCTCCTTCTCCACATCGAGTTCGAATGAACTTAAATACCCCTCGTTTCTCCTTCTCCCCCCCTCTCCTGCATTCACAAACTTTGATACTTCTATTCTTTGCAACATAGCACATTATAACAACTTCACAAACATGTCTTCCACATACACATCCACCACCTACGACCCAACCAACATGGACATCAACGACCCCGCCTACGACGCCGCCAACACCACCTACGGCACCAGCACCACCGACTGGGACACCAGCACCAGCCCCACAGACTACACGAGTCCGGACTACAGCCTCAGCAGCACGCAGCCGACGTCGCTGGTCACGAACCCGACATCGAGCAGCAACTACAACGTCGGGTACAACGAGGGCTACAACGACGCGCTGAACACGACTTCGTCGACGGGCCGCAACCAGCTGGGCACGAGCCGGTACAACGACCTGACGGGCAGCAACCTGACGGGCAGCAACCTGACGGGCAGCAACCTGGCGTCGACGTACGACGACACCACCACGTACACCAGCGACGACGTGCGCGTCAACACGGGCGCGACCGGCCGCGGCAGCTTGGGCAGCCGCACCGGGCTCGACGCGGGCCTCTATAGCAGCCAGAGGGGCGCGAGCTCGGGGTGGGGGCAGGGCGGCAGTTACAGCAGCAAGCCCGGGACCGGCGGGTGGAAGGGCGCCGCGAGGAGGATGGCGAGTCGGTTTTAGGGAGGGGAAGGAGAGGCTGAGGGGTGATTGGGAGTGGTGGAGGGAGGATCTGAGGGGGATGATGAGATGAGGGCTTGGATTGGACAGACAGACAGACAAGACAAAAAAAAGACAATAAGAGAATCTTGAGTCCCGATTCATTTGAAGTCCCAACTCTAGGTGTGCTCTTCTTACTGACAGATGGACTTCACTCGAGGGTACTTCGTCTTTGTATAATGTACTAATTAGTTTATGTTAATAATACTTTGTTTACATTAAGATCTGCTCTCCAGTGAACCTGGCCCAAATGTATGTATCTAGATATGTATGTATGTATTTATGTATTCTAGTATGTATGATCCGTGCCCAGACAAGGCTGAGGCGAGGCTGAGGCAAGGCTGCACGAGTAAGTCCCAAACACGCTAGCCGAAGTTTGCAGTGTTTGCCGTCCTTGTTGTGGCGATCCGAGGCGTCCAAGAACAGCCTAGCGCGCCATTGTCGAAAATCGCAAAACTATATAAACTGCGCTCGCTCCCGCCCTTTTGGCCTTTTCCTTCTTTCCTCTCCAACCTAGTGCACGGGCTTTATACGCAGCAGTGAGGATTCGTCCGAGCTCGTATTTTTGCTAGTTGAAAACTATAACTATGACCGCTCCTCTTGGTCTTCGGACCGGGAGGGAATCTTTGGAACATGCATCTTCTGTGCTTAGCAGATCTTTTCATTGCAGAATGCTCTTCATGGGCGGCTGTGGGGAAGAGAGGGATACCTATACGTATATGATGTTGAACTATGACCATGATTGCTCTGGGTTTTTGGACTGGACTGGAGAACTGCATTCCACGGCTTCATTTCGTCGATCATGGTGCTGATGCTGAGGCCGAAGAAAGATAATCGAATATGAATGAGCTTCAACAACAAACAGTAACATACCCGTATCTCGGGCTACCCTTTGTCGCGTGGCAGCCATCAACGCATACAGCAAATTAAAGTTCATAGCCATATCTCTCCATCCAATCTAATCTCTCCGAACTTCGAGATCTCTATACGTGGTGACATCATCCAGAGCCTCATCTGTCACCCTCGCCCCCTCACATCTCAGCCCTTCCCTCCCTTCCCTTCCCCAGCTCATAACCTCCTCCTCCAACCCTCCCACACCATGTCCACCACCCGCACCGCCCTCGTAACAGGCGCAACCGGCCTCCTCGGCCGCCAAATCACCGCCGCCCTCCGCGACGCCGCCTACACCGTCATCGGCACCGGCCTCACGCGCGCCACTCCGCCCCTCCTCCGCCTCGACCTCAGCGACTCCTCCGCCATCGCGCAGACGCTCGATGACATGAACCCCAGCCTCGTGGTGCACTGTACGTCGTCCCCCCCCCCTCCTCCTCCCCAGAAGCCAGACTGATCTCCAGGCGCCGCAAACCGCAACCCCGACGCCTGCGACCGCGACCCGGCCGGCGCGCGCGCGCTGAACGTGGCCGCCACGGCGGCGCTGGCGCGGGCCGCGGCGCACAGGGGCGCGCTGATGGTCTACATCTCGACGGACTATGTGTTCGCGGGCGCGCCGGGGGATGCGCCGTATGCGGCGACGGCGGCGACGGGGCCGACGAACCTGTATGGGGTGACGAAGCTGGAGGGGGAGAGGGCGGTGGCGGAGGCGTATCGGGAGGCGAAGGGGGGGAGCGGAGTGGTGCTCAGAGTGCCGGTGCTGTATGGGAAGGCGGAGAGGGCGGGGGAGAGCGCGGTCAATGTGCTTGTGGATGCGGTGTGGAGGGCGCAGGCGGAGGAGGTGCGGATGGATCATTGGGCGAAGAGGTTTCCGACGAATACGGAGGATGTGGGGAGGGTGGTTGCTGGTAGGAATTGCTCTTTTAGGTGCCGCGAGGAAGAAGCCATAGTAACAGATGTGATTGTGCAGATATCGCGGATCTCTACACCAAAACGCTGGCCTCGGGCTCGGAAGCCGAGATCGACAGCCTGCCCCAGATACTGCAGTTCTCCTCAGAGGACATGTACACGAAGTACGAGATCTGCGAGCTGTTTGCTGAGATTTTGGGGTTGAGTTTGGAGAAGATGATACCGGACACAAAAGGAAATGAGGGCAATACGGGGGTGCAGAGGCCGTATGATTGTCATCTGAGCACGGAGGAGTTGAAGAAGTTGGGCATCCCGGTGCATACGATGGATTTTAGGGGGTGGTGGAGGTGGGAGCTGAAGGCTGTGAGGCACTGATGGAGGGTAGAGGAGGGGGGATGAGGAAGGAGGGAGTGGTGGGTATAACGGTGTTGGGGCGTTCATGAAAGCGACGAGGATGGGATGTCAGGATTGGTATGGAAGTCCGGTGTGGCATTAGGAGTGATATGGAAAAGCCTGGAGATATTGGACGGCACTGTGGACATCAAGAAGTGGAGGGATGGATCCGAAGTAAACGACCTAATGAAGAACTGGAATGCTATGATCCTCATATGTCTATATCAGATCCATCTGACATCTATTCACCTCCAATGCTCCATTCCTTCAACAGCACAGAGATAACTAGTTCATGTTCACGGCAAGAACCCCCGCCCAAGATCCACCCAGAGCACAGTCTCCTCAGCCTTCCTCGTATAAATCCCCCAGCAATCCCCCTCATCTCCTCCTCCAGCACAGCGGACAAAACTTCCAGAAACTAAGCTACATGTCCAGCCCAGCCGTCCTCCTCTCGCGCCTCCCTCTCCCCTCTCGGGCGTGGAACTCTGCGGGGAAACAAGGCAAAGCAGTGCTGGATGCACTCTTCGTTGCCGATAGTCCGCTCGTTGCCGAATCCCTCATGCCGTTTAAACGCGCTTGCTGCCGGGATCGTGGCTGGCTGTCGCCGTGTCTGGCCGCTGCGAACCGCGAAATGCCTTTGTAAGAATCAGGGTGCGGACGCGGAGAGAGAGAACGAAGCCCATGCCTTGTCGACGTAGGTTGCACTCCTGGCAGCTGGGATTCTGGTGGGTTAATGGAAAGGGTTGTGATTTGCCCGAAGATGATGATGGATACTAGACTGCTGAAGTTCACAACGATGTGAGAAATGACTTCACCATAACACTACCACTCTGCGTAAACAGGGATGAAAAGCAAGGATGGAACGACGATATACACCATAGAATGATTAATACATATATAAGATCTTAAGCCTAATATAAGTCGTCACGTCGTGTTGTCATTATCACTTAAGATCACTTGCACTCAAACACGCCGACGCCGACGGCAACTCGCCCTTCAACTGCAAAAGTAAACTCTATGGAGCATAAGATATCAAAGCCATGTCCAGAATCTTTGGGAAGCTGCCCAACTTGAGAATCAGCTGCCCTTCGATCCTTAATCACAGCTATTTCCCAGCCACAAGCGTGAGGGTGGCCGGAGTGGGTACTCTCGTCCTCTTGTCAAATTGTTGTCGCATTGGAGCCATTTTTCACATTGATTAATTACATTTACAATTTTTGGTGCGTGCCAGACATTTTCCTCTACAACTAAAGACACCGAGGTCGGCGATCCTATCCTGCTGCAGCCGGCTCCAGTCTCACCCTCATAGCACATATTCTCGCTGAAAAGCCCGCTTGTCGCCGAATCTTGTGCCGTAAGCCGTGGGTACGCCTTTGTTGCCGCTGATGCTTCTGCCGCTGCAAACCGCTGACTCTCGGCATCTTTGTTAGAAAGCACTAGGGGCGAGGGAACAGAAGTCCTGCGTCGTGGCAGCAAAGAGTGCTCGAGGACTAGAGACACAGTTGGGCAGACAGTCGTAATGATAGAAACGACGCGCTCTTGGTGTCTGGTTAGAGAAGAAGATGGGATGGAAGGGTCGATTTATACCTTTCCACAAGGACGCATTTGCCGAGACACCATTACTCAAGCCGCAGGCATTACCCAGGAGTCTGAAATTCACCTCGTTAAAGGACAAGGTGATATTCATCAACATATACTGGACTGAATTCATTACAGGCTCCACCCCAACGCCGCAAGCATTCCGTCTCCAGACGCCCTTCATCCCTCATCTTATTATCATAAATCCCTCCGTGCTGCATCCCACATCCCACATCGCACATAAATCTCCCATCCCATCCCTCCAGCTCACCCGCCTCTACACGCCACTCCTAAACACCTGCGCACCCTGACTGCGTATCTGCACCGCATCCCTCCTCTGCAGCACCAGCAGCGCCCTGTTAAGCCCCGTCTCGCTATACCCCTTCCTTTCCACAAACTCCCTGCGCAGCGTCGCCAGGCTGGTGCTCCAGCCGATGGGCAGTCTCTTCCTGAGCTCGTCCTCGAGCTTCTTGACTTCCTCGTTCAGCTCCTTGGAGCCCTGGTTCTGCCCCTGGTTCACGGCGTCCATGGTGGATGCCAGGAAGAGTCGGATCGCCTCGTCCACGTGCTCCGTCGTCGCGATGGGCGATAGGGTCATCTTGGCGAGCGATTCGGTGATGCGGATGATGGCCTCCAACTGTCTGACGGTGATTGGAATGGAACTGCGAGCATTGCGCTCCAATTCAGACTGATGCACCTGTTTTCTGATCTGGACGAAATGACTAGATAGTTTCTCCGCTGCTTCAGGAGACAATCTTGGTGCGCAGCGAGACTTGCAGTATGAGATGTACCGCTTCATCTTGTCCACTGGAATTGCAGACTCGACCTGCTCCTCTGCACCACGCCCACCCATGTGAATACCCATGACGTGTCTTGCAATCCGCTCATCCCTCCCCCTCTCATGCTCATCCCTAACAATAAAAATCATATCAAAACGCGACAAAATCGTAGTCTGGAAATCGATATTCTCGCCGGGCGACTTGAGATCATCGTAGCGGCCGAAAATCGGATTCGCCGCTGCGAGGACCGAAGTCCTGGCGTTGAGGATCGTAGTGATGCCCGCCTTGGCGATCGAAATGGTCTGCTGCTCCATTGCCTCGTGGATCGCCACACGGTCCTCGTCGCGCATCTTGTCGAACTCGTCGATGCACACGACGCCGCCGTCGGCGAGCACCATAGCTCCGCCCTCGAGGTAGAATTCCCCTGTGCTGTGTTCGCGCTGCACCGAGGCCGTAAGACCCGCAGCAGAAGAGCCCTTTCCGGAGGTGTAAATAGCGATTGGTGCGACTTTCTCGACGAATTTCAGGAGTTGGGATTTGGCGGTACCAGGGTCACCGAGGAGGAGGACGTTGATGTCACCACGAAGCTTCATACCATCGGGGAGGATTTTCTTGGAACCACCCAGGAGGAGACAGGCGATGGCCTTCTTGATGTCGCGGTTGCCGTAGATGGAAGGAGCGATGCAGTCCGCGAAGACGCTGTAGAGATCTGGGCGGCGGGACATTTCGAGGAATTCGGCTTCCTCCTCCTCGGAGAAGATGGCGTTGCCTTTGGCGGTGTGATCGACGTCGCTGTTGATGCCCACTGCGCGGAGATAAGGGGTTCTGATGGCGATGGCGGATGTTGTTGAGGCGCCTTTAGAGGCTTTGTTTTGGAAGATCGAGGATATAGCCATGACTGTACATCTTGATCCAGGGACGACGCGGTTGGTAAGATAACGTTCTGCTGCAATAAGAACGTGCCGTGGAAGCTCTCCAACTGGCACTTGATCAGGAGCCTCCTGCAATTTAAGAACCTGTTGATCCACAAATTGGGATTTCTCGTGTACAATAAAATATGGATCCATCGGGCAGCCATCGGATATCTGCTGGTCTTGATTCCTTCCACAAGTTCTGGGCAACGTTATGCCGGTAAAACCACCTGTCACAGGCAGGTCTTGCACATGTGAGCAGTTCTTGCATTGGATATGGACGAGGGTCGACTTAGATGACAGGACAGAAGAAGAAATGACGATGCCGGGGACTTTGACAAGATGGGAGATGTGCAAAGCATCAAGGTCGCGGATGGACAGCTCCTCGGCGTCGGAATGGAGGAGAAGCTGATGTTCGGGCAACTCAATGTCCCTTTGTGAGGGGTACACTATGCGATGTGTGCATTTCTTGAGAGCTGCTTCGAACAAGGGAATGATTTCTCCAGGCTCCGTCACCAATCTGTGCGCGAGTTCTTCGTTGAATGAGATGAGGTGGCCGATGTCGACATCACAGTAATATTGCTTCAAAAGTACGTTTTCTCTTATTTGATCTCTGCGCAAAGTCAGACGCGGCAGTAATATCAGCTGAGAAGCTTCTTACCTGTATATGAAGACATTTCCAAGTTGGAATTCCAGAATGAAATTTTGCAATTGTGTCAGGATCTGAAGACGAGAATCCTCATTCGGACCATAATAATCCGGCGGCAGGATGCTCAAAGAATACGCCGATTGACGATCCATTTTGCGACTATTTCAGACAATAGAGCTGGATTTGTTGTTGTTGTTGTTGTTGTCGTCGTCGTCGTCGGCCTCGTCGCTATAGGGTTGAGGGGCGAGGTTGAAGAGGATGATGAGTATGTGCAGTTGTCGTCAAACGCGTAGATTCCAATGCGAAAGGAGAGTTTGACGCGTCGACGCGTTCTCGCGTAAAGTGCTTGCAGACCGGACGCTGCTACCCCTGTTCCGTCACCGTGACTTTCAGATGAGGCTGTAGTTGTACCAATTGCTACGGTAGCCGAGTGTGACCGTCAATAGCTATGCGCCTCAAAGGACACTCCAGCTCGGGGTGATGATGGCATGGATGGCATTGAACTTCTTACACATTCATGAATAATTCGACGCATATTATTGCAATGCGAAACATTTAGACTTCGATTTCTTCGATATGATCTCCAGGTGACCGACGCTGAATGCCCACGATACTGGTGACCAGCCCTTCCCCGGCCTTCGTGGCCTCAAGAACGTCATGTCCTCCTCAACTCCTCGAAAATCCGAGGATAACATATCCCCGCACTCCGCGATACCCCACAGTCAGAGCGAATATTCTTTTACTCGATATGAAGCATCATCGAGAGTTAATCCCATCAGCCGTTACAATACCCGACGCCTCTCGACGGCCAGCTCGATAACATCGATAGGAGGCGCCCTTGATACGTCGTCTGGGACATGGTCGGAGACAGTGAGGGAAGCAGGGCAAAATGGTAGGGAACAACTTGACTTGCTTGAAAGATGGTGGCTAATGAATATTTCAGCTATATCTACGCTTCTTCAACCACCAATTGTTCGAACCGGCCTGCTCCCCCATACGTCAGCTCCAGCATCAAGTGCGCATCGTCCTCCTACTGCTCGAGACATCCCACCCGTCACTCTCACAAACATTCCTCATGTGGATCCTGCAGAATTCAAGCCATATCTGACTCAGGTCGGTGCGCTGTATGATGCCCTACAACGAGCGAAGGAGAACGAGGACGAGGATGGATTACAGTTGACTAGGAGAAGGAGCAAGATCGACGAGTTTACAGACCTTCTGGAAGAAAATCAAAAGGGAAAATCAAGCATATCAAGGAAGACATCATGGGCGTCACTATCCTCATTAGCAACTCTTGATGCACCCTCCCCCAGACGTCGTTCAAGCGGAGGACCAGGGAAACGGGCAACACAAGCACTGGCCCCTCTCTCTACCATACCCAACGTATATTTCGACGATGACTTCCATCTCGAGAATCCACGTACGTTCGACATAGTCAGCGAGCGTTCAGAGGTTGTACGACCAGCCCCAGGAACACCTGACGATCGCAAAAACTCCAATGGCACTGCGATCGGGCCCAGAAAAGCTCTGGCAACGAATGCCATCTTGCAGGAGAAATTGTCGTGGTACATGGATACTATCGAAGTGCATCTCATTTCTGCCATCTCGACAGCATCCTCTTCATTCTTTGCAGCTCTCGGTTCGTTGCGAGAACTCCATTCCGAGGCCGCGGATTCTGTGGCGAGGATCAAAGAATTACGTGAAGAATTGGAGGCTCTGGATAAGGAGATGGCACTGGGAGGCTTGGATATCGTCAATAAACGAAGAAGAAGAGAGAATCTGAAGCAGCTGGGAGATGCTGTCCGTCAATTAAAGTCGATTGTCGAGGCAGTAGGCAAGTGTGAAACATTCGTTGACGGTGACGAGGTGGAGAGAGCCCTTGATGCGATGGATGCACTTGAGAAGCTCATACATGGCGAGCAAACAGATGGAGATGCGAAAGTACTGGATATTCCTCGACAAGAGCATATTTGCGATCTTTCAGGCGCAACGGCGTTACAAGGAGTCGGCAATGGTCTCATCGTCCTACGTTTCCGTATCGGAAAGATATTTGAATCAAGGTTTATACAAGCATTACTGGGAGATCTACAACGGCACATTGCGACCACATCCGTCGAGGATACGTTGCAAAGATGGAGTAGCGCTTCACAACGAGCCCGAGGTGGCCATAGTCGCGAAAAGTCGATGTTTCTACTCGAACCATCTTATCTCGCGACGGATGACGAGTTTCGCTCTGAGCTTCTATCCAATCTCAACGGCTTATATCGGGCTGATCACGCATCTCCAGCTACAGCGGCGTATCGTGATGCTGTTTTGCACGAAATCAAATTCATTATCAAAAGGCCATTGCCGAGTTCGAATGACGATGATACGGACTCTGTCATGTCAATGTCTACTGCTGGAGGCACAAGGCAACGCAGTCAGCAAGAGAAATCAACGATCCTGGCTCGCAATCTCCGCAATTTAGATCCTGCGACGGCCGAGGAAACTCTTGTGAAGATATATATCGGTGTGGGAGAGGCGTTGAGGAGGCTTGGCACTCAAGTGAAGGTTCTGCTGGATGTTACAAGTACTCTAGATGGCTCCTCACCTGGGTCACCAGCTTCGATCGGACCACGATCACCACCTCGGACTCCGAACATTGGCTCCATTGAGGGTCGGGTCAGCAGCGACAGAGCGAGGGACGAGCGAAAAGAGCCATCGCGGCAAATCCAGGAGGAATTGCATCAAGCTCTTGACATGTCTAACCTGCTCGGGCAGGCCGTCGATATTGCACAGAACCAAATTGTCAAGGTACTGAGAGTACGGACAGACCAGAGTGTTCGGCAAAAGCCAACGCGATTTCTGAGATACTTCACACTCAATCTCCTGTTCGCGAACGAATGCGAAGCTGTCTCCGGCCGCAGCGGAACCGCCTTGAAGAATGTCGTCAACAGTCAGATCAAGGAGTTCATCCAACTCCTCGGAAACTCCCAACAACAAGAATTAGCAAAAGGCATGGATGCAGACCTCTGGGCCGCGAAAGACTTCACCGAGAGCGACGAGGTCCGCCTATCCCGCATCCTCGAGGGCAGCGACCGCGACCCCGAAGCCTGGAACATCGGCAGCAAAGTCTGGCTCCCCTACGACGAGTCGTACGACTCCACCCTCAGGAACGGCACGAACGGAAACGATCCCGAGACCACCCAATCCGCCAGCTCGCGCGAGAAGACGCGCCCCGCAACCATTGAATCCGAATCCTTCATCCTCCCCTTCTCCGCCATCCTCTGCCTCCGCGGCCTCGAGCCCTTCATGGAGCTCATCACCGGTATCCCCTCGCTCACCGCCGACATCTCCGCGCTCCTGCTCTCCTACCTCCAGCTCTTCAACAGCCGCTGCACGCAGCTCATCCTCGGGGCGGGCGCGACCAAGATCGCCGGGCTGAAGAACATTCTGGCCAAGCACCTTGCGCTGGCGTCGCGCGCGCTCTCCTTCGTCGCCGCCCTCGTCCCGTACATCCGCGAGTTCGTGCGGCGCCACGTGGCGCCCGGCCCCGCGGCGTCGGCCCTCATGGGCGAGTTCGACAAGGTGCGGCGCGTGTACCAGGAGCACCAGGAGAACATCTCCGAGAAGCTGGTGGAGATCATGAGCGGCCGCGCGACGACCAGCATCAAGGCCATGAAGGCGATCGTGTGGGACGAGCCGAGCGACAGGCAGGTCAGCGCGTACATGGAGACGCTGACGAAGGAGACGGCGACCCTGCATCGCGTGCTGGGCAGGCACCTGCCCGAGGGGACGGTGCTGGGCATCATGCAGCCGGTGTTTGCGAGCTACAGGGAGCAGCTCGGGGCGGCCTTTCGGGAGGCGAGGGTGGAGACGGAGGCGGGCAAGGAGAGGTATGTCGTTCCCGTTTCTCATTTTTGTCATCACTTCCCCTGCAATACTAACGCCTCCTTCCCTCCCACAGAATGCTCCGCGATGCCGACCACTTCGCCCTCAAGACCGCCCGCATCGACGGCGCGGGCGACGTCGGAGAGACCATCCTCGCCATCGCACGTGACAGGAAACTGCCCGTCAAAGAGCCGCCCCCGCCGTCTCCGCCGGCCGAGCCCGTCCAGGAAGAGCCCGCCACGAACCAGGCGCCGCTGCCCGATTCCCCGTTACCGCCTGCGACGGAAGAGAATGGAGCAGAAGGGGAAGGAGGTGGAGAAGGGGATGGGGAGGGCGGATGAGAAGAAGAAGACGAATGGGACGACGTTGACGAGGGGTTATGGCCTGAGGCGGAGGAAAAGGAGTGGGTGAAGGAATGATGGGGTGGAGATGAGGTGAGATGAGATAAATATAATACTTGGACTTCTTGTGTAGATACCACGGTTGATGATATGTATCGGCTACGAACGGGAAATAGAAGGGATGCATTTGTCAGATCAGGCTTCACAATCATGATGTACTTCTCGGAGCGTAGATCAATAGGCATCAGCTCAATGTTTTCATGTTCAAAGAAATCGTTACATTGAAGTGTTCTTGTAATCTTTATGCAGCCATCCGCTGGCTATAGCTTGTTTTGTTACAGAAATGAGCGACTGCGGTTGTAGGATGTATCTGGACAATATTCCGAGCAAATGAAGCAAGTTTCCGTCTCACATCGATGTTACTTTGATTCTTCGATGTTGGCTCTCATGCCGAGATAGACGTCTGTAAGCATTGGATGACATATCATAAACTTTTCGCGGCCATAAGCCTGCCATTCCCACCTGTCTTAAAAAACTCCAAACCACTGACTGTACTTTTTGGGATGATGGCATAAAGCTTGTGATTACAAGAACATTGCAGCGATGCCACCAACCATGATAGCACCAACTCTCAAGTTGACCTTCTCAGCAGCTCCGGTGAAGGTAGGCGAACTTAGGCTCGTAATACTTGGGATGCTGATGGTTGAAGTTACTCTGGATGGAGTAACAGTTGGAAGAGTCGTCACCGACGGTGTGACAGTTGGAAGACGAATTATCGGTGGTGTGACAGTAGTGTCAAATGATGAATCTGGTGGATTGGTGACCACTGAAGAAGTGGTGATCGAGGCACTTATGGTTACCTTTGGCGGTAACAAGGTTGGTGGAAGCGTAAAATTCAAGAACGGCGGAGCCAACTCTGGAATGGAGCTCGCAGAGACGGTGGTTGACACAGATGGCTGGATTGTGAAAATCGATCCGGTGGGCTTGCAATGGCAGTCTGTCAAAAGTCAATTATTGGCCGCACATATTTTCAGAGTCGATGCTCTTACCAGGGATTGTCAATGTGGTAGGTCCAGTGATGGTGTAGATGCCCGCGCCGAGAGTGGTGAAGTTCAGAGATCTGCACTGCTATAGAATTATGTCAGTCACTTATCATCTTCATCGATTCTGGGAGGACTGAAGCAACTCACAGTCGGCCACACACCAGTCGGCCACACACCAGTCGGCCACACACCAGTTGGCCGCACAAAAGTTGGCCGCACGCTGGCCCACAGATGGGTGGTTCTCGTCTCATACACAGTGTAGGTCGCGTTGGGAAACAACTGCGCCCCGACGATGGTCAACAGCCCGAAGGCAGAGATGAGAATTTGAAAGGCCTTCATTCTGACAAGAGGGCACAAAGAGTATATGGATAGTGACAGTGGAGGAAGTTGGGATTCGATGAGTTGAATGTGAGTGAGTGTGTCTATGGCGGATGAACGAGTGAGGCAGGATAGTTTTAGGGTGTAGGAGGAGAAGAAGGAAAAGAGAAGAGGGGAAATTCACAAAGTGAAGTCAAGGCCTTATACAGTTGTACCTTGGAAGGAAAGGCTCGGGTAAAGGCCCAGGTCAGGAAAGGGGTCAGGAAGAGAAACAGGAAGGTACGCGTGAAGTGAAGCGAAGCGATGTCGAGTTCTCCTTTTTCTCCTCCTCCTCCTCCTTCTTCTTCTTCTCTCTCCTTGTTGTTCTAGGCCAGTGGCAGTATACTGTATAATAAGTATAGGTATAGGTATCATTGCCTTATCCAGATGTGCTTGATCTACCTACCTGAGTATGCCTAGGTATCCATCCATAGGTATCCAGAGATCGGAGTGCAAAAGCCTGAGACGAGACACTGGCAGTCTGGCAACGCCACATGGAAAGAGCATACCTATCTACTCTTTCAGTCGACAACTCTGAGTAATAGACTCTCGAAATGGGAGCACGAATTACAGGCCCTGCGTCTCCTCAAATGGGCATCAGTCCCCGCGAACCAGGAAGCAGGAGAGAGAAGATGGAAATTTAGAGCTGGAATGAGACTGGAAGACTGATGACCAGTTGCTCGTTGATAGGTACTCTCCTAAACTGCCATGAGAGTCTCGCTGGGCAAGGAAAGGCTACCAGGCAGTCTCAGGAGTCCCATTAGAAGATGCTCATAAAAGATGTTTACTACAGAAATTTCTCTTGCTTCACCCCCGTTCAAAGAAGTATAGAGAAATGTCACGAATTGTGAAGTACTAGAAGCAGCACAGCTGGCTAACGATGGTGGAAACGAAAACAAAACTCTTGAGAAGTCATTGGAACAGAGCTTTGTTCAAACCCAACAGTGAGTAATGAGGGCTCTTCTATGTTTCTCGTCCACGATTCCGACTCACTACTATCAATCCCAGAAACCATCGGACAAGTCCGATCGTTGTCTGATGGGCATTGCCGCATCATTGTGCTATTCCCGTGATTCAATCGACTCTATGCCTGTCATACAGTGGAGGGCAGGCATCCCCCCCCTGAGCCTCGGTGTCTTGATATCCTTAACAGGTGCTTTCAAGACCCGGAAGAATGCTGTTCATATTGGTCGTTGGAGAATCATCGATGTCAATTTAGACATTGACAACTTTTGGCCACGTCACGTGAACCAACTCTACTTCCACTCTCTCCTCTCAGTCTCGATTCCACCGTTTCCGTCCAATCAATGGCGAATATCGACTGTCCAAATCAGCATAACTTGCGACAACGAATTGGGTTGAGGGCCGAAGCTTCTAAGAGAAATAATTGACGACATTGAGCGTGAGCTGCGATTCTAAGAGGATGTGGTTCTTCTTCGTCTTGCATTGAGCAGTGAGCAGTGGGCACTGAGCAGCGAGACTCTGAGGAGGCTGTGTCGTGACTCGTCATCATTCGGCTATGCTCCAGGACATCATTCATCTCAACCACTCGCACGTCGAGGATATCCACAACAGTCCTCATATCCTCATAGCCAGGCAAGCAAAACTTCCGAATCCCACTGTAGGATCCTGGATAACGGCAGATGAGATATCACGACAATAACAAACAGCGAAGGAAGATCTATTCTATTTTTGAAGTGCTCCGATGCAACCCGAATAAACACAATCCAACCAAATCCGGCGAAACATACTCTGTCCGGAGACGAGATACACGCTGTTACCACGGTATGCTTCGTGTCTCAGGATTTATTTAGATGATGCACTGCGAACTGAACTTGTCGAAGCGGAATGCGGCTTCGGGAGAAGAGGTCTGATGCAGATCATGATTGGTGAAAGTCTAGACTCTTCTTCACGTGGCACGATGCATGTGCTGTGCGTGTGGTTACTTTATTTAGCCTTTGTCAGCATGATGGATCTATGAGATGGATGGCACCACACGAGAACAAAAAAAAAAAAAAAAAAAAAAAAAAAGGGAACCTTCAAACCATTTCAACCATCCACTGGCATCGACAATATCTCCCTGGTAACACCTCTGGTTTTGCAACTCGCCCGACTCTTGCCGTACTTTTCTTGTTAGAAATGCTGACCGGAGTCTCAAGGATTTGGCGATTTGGCCAGATCAACAGTGTGTTTCCATTCTTGCCAAACGCATTGAGCTCATTGACGAAAGCTATTGAAGGGCTGGAGCTTTCAGTAATAGGTACTGCCTGCGAACGGCACTGAGATTGAACGACTACGCATCATGTTCGCAGCTCAAACTCTCTCAGCACCATATCGATGCGATGGTCCGCCTTTGGAGTAATGGATTACTCCAATTCTTGTGAGCTGGCAATAATCAGCAACTGGACTGAATTCTCTCCTGGACTGAATTCTCTCCTGATCTGTGATCACGTTACTAAGTTTTTTTTTCTCCTTTTTTTTTCTTTATCATTTCGTCATCACATGATACGTGACATCAGATCAGAGGTGTCTTGATATTACATTTCCATTTCCGTTTCCATTTCCATTTCTCATGCCTACATGGCTATATGGTTGGTGTATGAATAGGTGTTGTGACTGAGCTGCTATCATAGAAACATGCGTAGCTAATGCAAGATTCACAGAGACGAGCAGATTTAGAGTCCATTGGCCGAACATGCCGTTGCCTTTTGGGGTGATTCGAGACTTTTTAGATTCCCACCTCATTGGATCCCCTGTCCTCGGCATGATCCCCTTGAATTGTGGCCAACACTTTCTCTCCCAGATGTCTTGGCAGGGACATGGCCGGCCAGAATGGTTCCTTGGACCCTTTGCCGCTGTCGTGGCGAGGCGACCATGGTACTGGGGCACTAACACATATGCTTGTCATCATTGAGAAGTAGCACTTGGAGTCTACCAGACTCGGACTCAGGTACCAGGAACAACATCCAATCAGTGCCGGTAGACTCACTCATTTGGCCGAGCTCGGAGAAGTTGAGAGTCAGGTCCCTTCTTCGAGTCTTCGAACATACGCAATGTGCCTGGATAGAGGAATGCTTCAGTTGTGCTTGATGGGCCCAACCCCAGATCATGGCATCTGTTGATTGGTGAATCTCAGTGTCGTACCTGGTTTTAGATTAAGTCGATTGTGCTGTGGTGATCCAGACACACAAGTTCCATGTGGAGTTTCAAAGTAATGCTCTAGGAAGAGAGAGTTTCTATGAGAAATCGAAGTGACTTCATCCCGAAGTTGATAGGTTGGTCCTGTTCATTCACTGTTTCACAAGCACTTTTCCTGCTTGCTTGAAAGTCTATATAAATCCCCCAAGTCGTCCACATCCATTCCTTCTTTTCTTCTTTTCTTCTTCATCAGAGAACTATTCATTCCTTCATTATAAAAGACAACTTTGTCTGCAACAATCTCTGATCTCTTACAACTACTATAAAGAAACATAACTTTCCAACTTCAACCTACCTTCCTTTGTCTACAAGACACAACCAGCCTTCAACTATATAACACAGACCTTCCTTAAACTACAGACAACTTCACAAAGGATCATTCAGATCTCTACCTGATACAAACACAACACAACAAGACTTCATCTTGAATCAACAACCGCAAACATGCAATTCTTCAAGAGCCTCAGCATTGCTGCTGTCATCGCCCTCGTTTCTGCCAACACCGTCGACATGGTCTCCCAAGACAACGTCGACCGCACCATCGTCTTCGTTGCCCAGTCCGACAACCAACCCATCCCCGAGATGCAGCTCAAGGGCGGCGAGACCAAGACGGCCACCTTCCCCGAGGGCTGGATCGGCAACTTCTACGCTCTCCGTCCCGAGGACCCAAAGGTGGACGGCATGCTCGGCGAGGTCCGCTTCAATGGCGACGGGGACAAGACCTACTTCGACGTCTCCGCCATCGTCAACCCGAACGATCACCACAACGTCAAGATCCTCCGCCCCAAGCAGTCCGGGTCGCCCGAGTCGGGGTGCCAGACCTTCCCTTGCGCTAATGCTTACAACCTGCCGGATGATGTGCAGACCAAGGTTACTCCCGAGAAGGAGCTTGTCTGCCTGATCGGTGATACTGGTGCCAGCAAGGCCCGCAGACACTCCAGGGTCTTCAGGGACTAGATTTCTTCCCTGAAGCACGTTCCGTCTTGAAAGATCGAGACTGGGGAGTTTGTTCCATCCTTTGGATGAAGAGTTCTTTTGATAGGAGCTGCCGGCGTTGGGCGTTGATTTTCGGCATTTTTCCTTTCTTTCCTTCGACATTCATTTTGCGACTGCTTCGCGACACATGCACCGCGAGTAACACATGCACCGCATGCACCGCACGCACCGCAAGCACCGTGAGCACCACGAGCACCGCGAGCACCACGACCTTCGATCCAGAACATGGATCTCACGCTCTTTATCACACAGCGTTGATCGCTCGTTCCCAACACTCATTACAAGATACCACATTTCGTTAATCACCGCTCTTCGATTCCATGAAGGCATTCGTTTCACGGCAATGATGGGTGTGTGGAGGAGAGGAGGATTTCTGGAAGTCGATTCTGGGGATGCGTGGATGGATTTAGATAACTCTCGATTTGGGAAGGATCTTCTTGGGGGTGGGGGAGGATGCATTGGATTGGGGGAGTCGTAGGATAACTCGCGATCTGAAAGGGTCTGCTTGAGATTGATGGAATCGAAATGGGATCATTTTTTCAAACAAAACTATTTTTTTCGCTTTGATGATTGTGATATGTGATATGTCTCTTGCTCCCATTTTCTTTTCCAACTTTTCACGCCTTGCTCTTCTCTTATTTAATAATTAATACTGTTTTATTTTCTCTTAACATATTTACCTTGGAGTTATCATCTCCAGAACATCGAATAATACACAACTTCGACCTTCCAGAATCACATCCCCGATTACAACATTCAGACACACGTTTGCCATTGCCATTGCCCAACAAACTTTCCCTCCAAACCTTCTACCCGTTAAGATCTCGCGATGATTTTCGCACAGTCACTTTGAACCCTCCAAAAAGATCCAACGATTCCATCTATGTACAAGGGTCCTCTTCATTTCTCACACGCACCCTTTGCGCGCTTCAGGGTCCTCGTCCTTCCGGGAGCTTCTCTTGAACCGTCGCATCCCATCCTAGTGTCTCTTGAAGTACATGTGTGTGTGTGTGTGTGTCGGCCATTCTGCAAGCATGAGATTGATAGTTAGCCACCTCCAGTTGCGAAATTGGCATCATTTCTCCGCATCTATTGACAGCCTGATTTTCGTGAAATCAGCAAACTGCGGGTTTTGCGATATGTATCTTAGGATAGTGCATTTGAGGGTCTGAGGTCATATGTGTGCCACGGAACAATGTTGGTCTGAAGTCAAGATCTGACGACTCGTTGCTTGATTGCGAGTTGAGTTATGGGTATGTAATAACCGCAAGAATTGACAGCGAGATACACCTAAAATTGTCCAGTTGCCATTTTCCAATACAATGTTCCTCCATGTCGTTGTCTCTCAATCACTTCCATCCCCCCTCTCCGATAGTGCTTCGCCTCCACAATCCATCATCAATTCGCCGTCGCCGCCGCCACAAATCCATGACATCCCCCCCGCCACCGCCATAAACCATGACATCCTCGCTCCCCGCACAAACTTTCTTCCCCGCTTGTCGAAGTCAGGCACCACCTCCCCGCGGGCCAATTGACGCCGGTGCAGCATCTTGACAGCGGCCTTCTCCGCCGCCGTCATTCGGGCAAGCGGTGGCGTGGCCGACTCGCCGCGAATGCATGATGCAGCGAAAGTTGTCTGACGCACGAGACGGCCGGAGAGACGTCATCGATGTGAGAACACAATTTCGAGGGGTATATAGGGGGTAGTTCACGCGCTGGAGAGGAGATGTGGGATCTGAGATGAGCTACCTATGTGGCCTCTCTTCGTTGCAGACTCTCTTCAGGCACTCGTTCATCTTTTACGTTCGTCCCGATTTTTATGATAGCGATCAGGAAGTCGCGCGCACTTCCACGGCCTCCTTCGTCCGTCGTCGCAGTCGCAGTCGCACACTCCACCACGCGCATTTGATCTCATTCAATTCAATCCGCCGTCATATCTTGCGCAGCCGATGCATAGCTTCAATCGCTCAAGCTCGTCGACAGCGACAAGAAGATCATCGAAAAGCCTTGCGCCTTGCGCAAATTGCAAACGATCGCGGATCGCTACCTCGAAGGGCAAAAGCGAAGGGCGAAGGGCCACTGTCAAGGATACCTACGATGGGATGTCGTCAACTTAAACATCCAGCCCCGTGGGCCGTACTCAACTCCACCAACGCCCTCGCCCGTGCCCCGCCATCGCATGGCACCTGCGTCGCGACCCATGCAGATCCCACTTCGCCAATCTCCAGCACAAGCCCCCAAAGCACAAGCCACCCTTCACTTTTACTTCCATTTCCCACTCAGCGCGGCTCACTGTTCAAATGCTGACAGTTGGAGCAGGAGGAGCTACTGACCGCCATAGTTACGCTGCGCTCGTGCACTAGGTTGGCCGAGCCGAGCATGGGGACGCCGATGTCCACGCCGGCGTAGGGCTGAGGAGCTCCGAGAGGAGGATGACGACGTCGTCGCGCCATCGCCATCAACGTCGACGGTACGCAAGACGGACTCCTCGGGCTGACTTTGCGTTGGTTTCGCAGGGCAAGTGTTGGGTGATGTTGTGCTGATACGCAACAGGTTGGTACATACTGATATGTATTGACTGGTAGCGTAGGATATGGGGCTGGGTGTTGGAAGTTTAAAGCTTGGGAGTTCGGAGTTGGATATCTGGAGTCTGGAGGGAAATTCGGGACTGAGGCCATGGAGGATCGAAGGGGGCCCAAGGGCCCCAACAAAAGATAAGTTGCCTGAGAACAGTCGTGGGGAGGTGTTGTTTGAAGGGAACGGAGAGATTCGCTTACACTCCTATTTGCAGGTGACTGGTGATGGAAGAGCCGTTCTGGGAAGCAAGTTGATAGCGAAGGCGAAGGGACCGGGACAAGCAAGAGAAGACGAGATGGGAAGCAAAAGCAAGCGAAGATGTCGAGACAAGCAAGGCAAGCAAGACGAGCAAGGCAAGCAAGACGAGCAAGACAAGCAAGACAAGCAAGACGAGCAAGACAAGCAAGACAAGCAAGATTCGAGAAAGGGCAAAGGCAGGTATCTAAGACCTGAAGACCGGTTTGGGAAGCAAGATGGTACCGAAAGTATCGAGAACAAGCAAGACAACCAAGACGAGCAAGAGAAGACCAAGATGCGAACCAAGGCAAAAAGGCAAGCCGGGCAAGCCGAGATCCGAGAAAGAAGAAGCGGATATGGCGAGCATCGATCGCATCGATCGCATCGAGATGGATCGGGTTTACTGCATCTTAAATTAAAAACCAAAAAGGCAAACTTATTTTCTCTCTTAACAAAATAGGTACAACTTTTCGTTATCAGGTCAAAAGAAATAATATATATTTTATATATCAATGTCACATTCATTCCAATAATCTCTCATCATCCTCTTCCCAGACAACATATTTCAACATGTTTTGGCGGATATTTTGTGGTTTGTTGTTGCGGAGCACGTCCTTGGTTTTTTTGATGATGGGAAGGGAAGGGAAGGGAAGTGCTTGCTTGTCAATACCAGGCTTTGGTATAGGATAAGAGGAGATGGTGGTTTGACTTATGAACGAACGGGGAATGTGAGTAGCTGCTGCACTTATTTATCCCCGGGGGGGTTGTTCAACATCATAATAGCCTTTAGCAAGACGCAGAATCTGAACTTTGCTTGTATTGTAGCCAAACGAAGAGTCGAGAAGCTGAAATCCAAAGCGGATCTCGTCGAACAAGTGGACGTGTCCAATTCCACCTCAGCTACTCTTAGGGCGAATCTCATTGAAAATGACTGCATTGACTTGTCCAGCCCCTCCTCAGCTACCAGCTTTCTGGGTTTGGATTGATGTCTTCCGCCTCGAGTATGCATGCCAACTTGAGATGGAAACAGTGCTTTAGCAAGTCGCGAACTAAATGCAAATCAGTAGCTCTACCTTGTAAATATTTGTCTCAGTCGGGAATACTTACAAGCATATAGATTTTCGTGGAAGATTCGTGAATTCCACCCTCTTGTAACATAAATCTTCTGCAAAGTTGAAGAAGCGAAATAGAATCAGATCAAAGTCTGCTCTATGTATATCCCATGTGAAGCTCACTCTTCATGTCCTCAGAATAATGCTAGCCGTCGTCCTCAATCATATTCATGATCGTAATGCTGCGCCCAACCGCCTCCACGGCCTGCAACAGTGACGTCTTCCCATAATAGTATCAAAGACTGGCTACGTCAGGTAGTTCTCAATTATGTCGGGAAGCACAAATTCAAGAGTCTCTCTCCATGCAGGTGAAAATAAAGTTGTGACTTTACGAAAACTCCATTCGTTGTTGTCATCGTGAATGGTATGTACCTGTTGGAGAGACAACCAAGTAATCATACTTTCGGATCAAAGGTCAAAAGACCGTCCGTAAAATCAAATGTCTTGGTAGGTGCTTGGTGCTTAGAAAATCGTCTATATCTTCTTATGACGTTGAAGATTCTAAGTTCTGCCTTCTTTCGCGGCATCTTGACCACTGTGCTCGATTCCAACCTGTCCAATTCCCACTCCTCTACCTCTGGGCTGATCTCGTCGATATTGGAGTCAGCCAAATATTGGAAGAAATGGACGTCATTTCTTTCAGAATTGATCCAGAAGCCATTTATACCTGGCGTGTCGCAAAAAAATAGTAGACATTCATCTAAACACTCCTTTGAGAGCAACTTTTTGTAAGACTTCAGGGCTTCTGCTCTAGATTCGTGATTAACGTCGAATTGGGCCGGAATATTGACGAGGACAACTGGGGACACAAAGTATTTGTATTTCGCATTTATTTTGCGAGATTTGAGAAGCCACGGTGAAGGCAAGGCGAATTCCCAGATCTTCAAACGGAGCTCGCCTGGGAGATTTTCGAAGCATGTGAACTGCTGAAGCACCGCCATGTTGTATCTGAACACGGGCTGTTTGTCAGCAAAGAGAAGACTTTCTGAGTTCCAGAACAAACCTTGGTTCGAATGCGTCTGACGCTAGAAATGACTGTAACAATGAGGTCAAGAAGTATTGAATCTACCAGACGCTCATGTGCCACGACAAGAGGTCTGGAGGTTCCCTTGTTGGTGGTGGATGAAGATAAGACTTTATAGAGTATCTATGCCTCTTTACTTTAAAGTTATAATCTAGAAGGTAGAGACCGCTTTTCTAGAGCTCTAAAAGTATTCTTAAACTATAATAGACAATGATTTCCCCTTTACATATACTAAAATCATCTTAAAACTCATTCTTACTTTTCCCACCTCCCCGCTTAGCTAAATTCACTTTATATAAACTTTGAGTATTGTTTTTCTATCTAATCCTTCCGCTACTTACATTAAGTAAGTTTTTATGAGCTATCAGCTCTGGCCACGTTGTTTGTCTATGTCTCTCTCACAGGCTTGACAAAATAAGAAGGCTTTTTCGTTATATGGCCATGCCAACAATTGCTGTACACTAAAAAGTCCCAAACGATATAGAACTCTTGTAAAACAATCGTGTATTGCAGTGCCATTTTTAGAAGATATTACTGGAATATACATCCTTCGATCTTCAATCACTAAGATTTCATTCTGTACTTGCTTCATATTTGAGAGTTCAAAGTATTTCCAGCTTTATCACTGGCAAACTTGCTTTCTATCTTGCAAATCCCCCAACAGAAACTGCATGAAGGCTCCACATGAACTCTCTTTTTATGTTACAGTTCGACTTCCTCAACCGCGTTCCTTGCTCCGCACTTCAGCAGACATTCAGCAGCAGGCAGCTACGCTTGGCACTTCTGATATCATCTCCTTGCCGTTCAACAATCCTAGTCTTCAACATATGTCTTGAAGAGCCATGACCTTGTCCATTAACGTCGATAATCCTAGTCTTCGGCCTACGTCTTGACGAGCGATGACGAGCCACGACGAGTGATGACGAGTCACGAAGCTGCCCATTAATCTCGTCGGCATTTCAATTTGTGGTGATCTAAAATCAACAAGGCCGGCTTCATCCAACCTCTCTACTGACACCCTTCCCCTTCCTATCCACTTCTGCCGCATCCAGCAATTTCTTCAGGCTTCCTTCTGCAACGGACATAGCCCTCTTCCGACCACTGTTCTGGACAGGAGCAGGCTCCGCAGCAACCTCATCAGCTTTATGCCAAGGAAGCCACGACGAGAAGTTACCCAGCACAGAAGCTCGAGTCTCCGGATGGTCGATCGGCATAGGCGTTCTTGACCGGGGTATGGACATCGGTGCTCGAATGGGATATGCGGAGCCAGCAGCAGACGTCGAAGGGCGGACAACAGCCTCAATAGGTAAGTCGCCCCGTTCCAATGTGTTACTCGTTCGAGGCTGTAGGGGTTCGCTGACGAGCGACGATGAAACTCCATGGTGAGATTCAACATCGCTCCTAGATGCTTGAGCTGTATCCATGACCATCGATGCAAATCTAGCAGAATGTGAACGTGAGTGTTTATGCTTATGTCTGCTTGGTGTCGCCGATTCTCCATGGCCATTTACCTCCGATTGTTCAAAATCGGCGTCGGTATTGTTTTCCTCAACCTTTGTGCTATGAATCGTCGCCCTGCGCGCCCGTTTTCCCCGAATATCTTCAGCGATTTCTCCAGCGCTCTTCTTTTTTGACTTGTCCTCTTTGCTCGATCTGCTGCTCGAATAGATCGTCTCGAGAGTATCGAAAGCCTTGCTCTTCGTCTTCCTTGCACCTCTCCTTCCTGCTATGCTAATTCTCCCTATCTCTTCCTCTCCAACAGGGCGTAGAAAGGTCTCTCCCTGGCCATGAGGCGGCATATGCACTTCATATTGGTTGCTCAGACTATATCGGCTCCTAGCACATATTTCTGCAATTCTTTCCAAATCCTCAGCCACATTGCCTTGGATACTATCCATAATACCTTTGAAGGTAAAGGCTTCCACAGGAGGAAGTTCTGCTTTCGTCATTTTGTATATGGACTTCTTGATGCGGGGGGATGATGGCTGGCGAGATGCGGGCCTCGAGGAAGTAGAGGAGTACGTCCTCACAATGACAGGTTGCGAGAACGTGGAGTTGTTTGCACTCGCGGATTTGGCGTAGCGGTGACCGTGATTATAAGACGGCGGCTTCGAGCTCCAAGACGAACGAGGCGGCGATGAAGCATGGAGGTGTTGTAGTGCAGAGATGGAGCGCTCAAATGCATTCGAATACTCGCCTCTCGCCAGCTCTTCGCTCTCAACAGCATACACACTCGTCTTCGAAGAACTGGAATTGCCACTCCAGAGATTCGCATGAAAGTTCAGCGGTAAAGAGAGCCGTCGATTGTGCGCTGCCACCGAGGACCTGGCGCCGTTCTGGCTGCTGACGGCTGCGTGCGCCATTTGCGCCGAGTCGGTGCTCGAGTCCGTGACGGCCATTGCGCAGTGAGCTTATGATCATTGCTCCATTTATTTTTTTGCCCGAGTCGAGGACAATGGACTGTTGAGAACGGAGGAGGAGTGGTGTACCTAAGTAATGCAAGATGTGCTGTTCTCGCACGGTGCAGCTGCTGAGGGGAGCAGGGGTGCCACGGGCGGTGCGGGGATTGGTGCGCCACAGAGGGGGTATGCGCGGTGAAAGGAACGGCCATTGAAACGATGGGAATTTGAAAAGTCGGAGACAGATGAGATAAGAGAAGAGAAGCATGCGGGAAAGAAAACACTATGGCTGTGCACGAGTATAGGTACTTGACGCCGCCACTGTTTCGTTATGATTGATGGACAGTTTTTCTCCAAGGCAAGGGCCAATACTGCAAGAAGAAAGCCATGACACATGATGCGGATAGCGAGAGCCATTCTCAATGGTCATGACAGATGATCAAGTATCATTTGTGTACCAAAGCCAGAAGTGCAGATACTGAAATGTCTTCATCACCCATATATCCCAAATACAGCCAAATATTGCTATGTTTTCATGACATTTTTTTCGCTCAATTGTTCGTAAATCTTGTTCTCATCTTCGAGCATCACTCATCGCCCATCTTTACAGATACGCAAGGGTATGGTCCTCATTGATCCTTCCAACAATGCCGAGAGCAGCTTCGCCACCAACGACGGCAGGACCTCTGGCAACAATCTATATACGTCAGTATGGATTTCCTCCCACAAATGAAGTCAAACTTACCTCGCCCTGTACTTCTTCATCCGTAATCTTTCTATGCTTCGTATCCCTCAAGTACACCTCCACACTGCTCACTGGAGCTCCGAAGTGGCTATGCTTCCCTGGCTCCTCTGCATCAACTCTATAGTCATAGAACGTTGTTTGCGTAACTGCACCAGCAACTTTCGCTGCTGTAAGAGCGTAAACGACTCTCGCGCCGGTGAAAATTCTCAAATCGTTCAAGGCTAATGAGCTAAGTGGCGGGGAGTCACCATCAGCCTGCTCAGCTACGAAGACGAGACGCAGTTTTCCTGGTGGTGTACCAATGGCAGGTCTCAGACTATCGTTCAATCGTGTGAAGATCGATGCAACGGGCATCACGCCGTTTTGAGTAAGTGTACGTGTCTGGAACCAGTGGACAATGCTGTGGAGCACATTGGTCAGTTTCATAGCGGTATCAGCATGCACTTTGGCAAGCGTACGTGCGGATGCAACCAGGATAGTAGGCGAGATACCGCGAGTGGCCGTATCTAGAGCAGCTTCGCGACCCGCGACAGAATTAAGGGCAACGGAGGCGTTGTAGTATAGCGCGGCCAGAGTTAGGACGAGGGTATAGTTTGAGGAGAGCGAGTCGGCTGGGAAGAAGAGGTCAGAGGGACCGATCTTCTGGGTTGTTGGAATGGCGGAGAGTTGGGCAGAAATGGCGGCGACGAGATTGCCGTGGGTGTATTCGATCAACTCGCCTAACTCGCCGCTTTCATGGGCCCAAAATGTGAGGACATTCTTGGGAGGGATCTTATCGAGAGGTGGAAGTTCAGAGGTGACATTGGACTGCTGCTCCTCGACAACCTCCTGCCAAGTTGAGACATTGATAGCGCCGCCAAAGCCTTTTGGGATCTCATCCCAGTCCAAGTGCTTGCTTCCTTCATCGACCACCCAAATCAGGTTTTTAAGGCCGGAATATTCCTTAGTTATTGCGTCGAATGGCAAAATACCAACGGCCGCGACCATCGTATCCGCCTTGGAAGACTTGAGCATATCAATAACCACTTGGGCAGGCTGATCGTAAGGCATAATAATGGGCGTTAGATCGTAGAAGGCGCAGGCGAACAATGTGGTCAGGAACTCGATCGAGTTTGGCAGGTAGATGGCAACACGGCTGCCTCCTTGCTGCTTGATATGCTGCCCAATAATGTTGATTTGCTTTGAGATGCCCTCTACTACCATGTCAGAAAATTGATGAGGACGCTGTTTAGAAATTTAGACCTACCCAGATCATGGTCGATGGTCTGCTCAGAACCCAAGACTGTAATAATGCGCCCCTTCTCGCCCGTAGGATTACCATCCGCATCGGAGCGGCCAGTAATGACCTTCCTCCAAACGTCTCTAAGGTCTCCATTGCGGCCCCGCGACCACTTGTTCTGGCCGGGATCCTTCACATTCAACCCCGTATTCAAGTCCAGACCATGAGGCGACGCATGGGACCGGTAGACAGGAGACTGTCCTGGATGTCTGACAGCTGAAGGTTGCGCCTGACGCGCCAGTAAGTAAGGATGAGCATCAGGGTCTGTCCTTGTGAGGGCCAGGTAACCAAAGAATACGACAATACCACCAGCAATAGTGGTGGAATAAATGTCCCAGTCGCTCAACACCCGAGAAAGGAGCTCATCGGCGGCGAGCAGAGCATTATCGAAAGAGCCCATCTTGCTGGTGTTCCTTCAACTGGCAAGAAGGAAATACTAAATGGTGGAATAAGAAGCCTAAGAAGCATAACACGGGGAACGTGGGGAAGCTCGGTGGGACGGGGCCGATACGCTTCCATAACGACCCGACTCGGCGAAGGCGGGCCCGGCTGGCAGAACCGTTAGCGTCGCAGGGGTCAGCTTCCACAACCAGACACAACAAAACAAAGCCTGAAGCCTTGTGGTTGCTGGACTGATCATCGACATCGACATCAACATCGACATCGACATCGCACTACTAACCATACAGCAAACTTGACATCGGCGCTGCAGAAGCTTCCTACTAACGACATAAACAGCAAAATACGTGGACATTAGCTACAGGAGGGTACATATGCTCCAGCATGAGCCAATGCCGGAGACCTCAGCTAACATGGCCATAGCAACCGTATCACCTTCTCTTCGCGAATGCGGTAGATGCAAAGCACAAGAGTGCAAAAAGGCATATCTGAAACAACAAAATGTCGGCCGCCGTCATGAAGGCATCGACGCCCTCAAAAGCCCCGTCAACACCTCTGGCCCAATCCACTCCATCTACACCACAGACAGGCACCTGGCAACATCCACGCTTCAACGAGATTGCGCGCCGCCAAAACGCCAGCACCTTCTCCGACCGCAACGTGCGTTCTGTCATTTACAACGGCTCCAGTCTTTTCGGCTGTTGGGTGGCTGAGAATTTGATAGCTTCCAAGTATGGGATTCCTTCCTTCCCTTCCTCCGTTTGCAGTGTACGATCAGCTGCTAAACTGTGGTCTTCCAGATTCCCATTTCTTGCAAATTCCATTGCAGGCTTCTATCCATACCCGAAATACCTCTACAACCTCATCCGCATCCTCCTCATCATAAATATCTTCTTCGCTCTCTCGCCCCTGCTGCGGCCTAAAGACACTTTGTCCGATATCCCTCTCACTCCCGCACAACGGTCTCTCCTAGGCCTTCCTCCGGCGGCCACGCCTCCCACTCCGGGCTCAACTTATATCACTCCGCCGCGATATGCGCGTTCTCCAGCAGCTAGGGGCTCTGCAGCAAACACTCCGATATCGAGCTCGCCTCTATCTGGCAGTCCGATGAGTGGGCGGAACAGCCCAGTGAGCGGGACACCGAGCAAAGAAGGACGAGGCAGCCCATTCAGCCCAAACGCGAGTCCGTTATTGCATAAGACGTTTAACAACCAGAGGCGGAGCAGCTATGGCAGTCCAAGTCCGCTGGGAAGGATTGGAGCGGAGCCTGGGACACCGAGCCCTAGCGGTGGTGGCAAGGCGAGTGTGGGGTTGAATAGTAAATGGCTGTACGAGAAGGGACGAGCAACGCAAGGTGCTGGTGGTGGCAGGCTTTTCTCCAAACTTGATTAGGTTGATGGGTATAGATAATAATGAGGTAGATGGGCGCATAAGTTTTGGTTCTCGACTCGCATGGTTTGCGCCTTCATGGCTAGGAGTTTGTGTACAATATGATCCACGAACAACTTCAACAATCCTGAAATCTGTGCTTTTTTCCAATCTTGATGGTGCTTTGCTGTAGCATATCTCTATCTATTTGTATGTATGCTGAGCTCCTATTTTTATGTGCTTCATAAACCATTACTAGATAATCTTTGCTAAATCACAACTCTCAGCCAGTGGGCATCAAGGCCCAAAACGTCTCGCAGATCACAAATTCCTCCGTGTATATGCCGTCCATGTATATGCTATGGACCTTGTTCTCGTCCCATAGCTACACCGCCACCTCAATCCCCTTTCCATTATCCTCCGCCACCGCCAGCGTTACCGTAGTCTATAGCATGAATGCCCAAGCAGTTCTCTGCATGCTTCTAGGCCGTAATCGATATTCGCGAGACTGCATGTGTCTGATCCGGTACTAGAGGCAAAGTAGTGTGAGCATCTCAAAGAGAATTAAAGTTTGTTTTGCTGCAATATCAGCTAGCAGCGTAGATTGGAACTGTGCCGAGGTGATGAATCGCTAAATAGGAGGCCGCGAATCGAGGAACAGATGATGTGATATGCCTGTCCTCCATCTTCCGGCTCACGAGCGCCTTGAAGAGCGGCGCGAGTGAGAGGTTGGTGAATTGAAACAAAGGCTGAAGCAGCAAAGAGATTGCTGTCCAGGAGGCAGTTGTGATGTGTATGAAGAGATACGGAGAGGCGTTTGCGCTGAGGATTTGGATGGGTGATAGGTGCTGTGGGCCCTGGCAGGGTGTTGAAAAGGTGCTCTTATTGCCGGCATTATTGATAGCTTTCGAGCCTATCTTCTCTTCAATGGATGTCCAAGACGCGGTTAGAGAAGAGTAGGATCTTGAGGAGTGTCAGTAATCTATTAAAGGCTTAACGATGGATTTCGGTGTGCCCAGTTCCCACTCATTTCCTTTCTCACGTGTGAGATTATGTGAGAGGCGCGTAACTTCGAGTTTGTCTAGTTGATGAGCTCGAGATATTTTGATGATATCTATTCCTTTCATCAAAACTCGAGTCGTTATGAAAGCCCTGTTTCTGCACCCAGATCTGAGTTGCAGGCAAAATCGGCGTTGCACTCACATAATCTGATAATTCACAACCTTCTCCGATGCTGTAACACTCACAAAGCACTTATCCCTCCCTCTCGCGTGAAAATACAACTACCACAATCTCAAAAAACTATAAAAATGGCGTCAGCAAACGAGGCACAATCGCTTTCAGAAAAGAAAAGAACATAAAAAAAATCGATTATTTCATTTATCACCGTCTCCGTCACTGAAAGGCCTAGAACGTGGCTGAAGCGCCAATAATGTGGCTCACGCCTCCCTTCCGTAGCCCACCAACCTTGCATATGGCTGCAGCTGGACCCCGATCTTGACGATCATCTCTGGAACGACAGGGTCCATGGGTGCACCGACCAGGACCAACGAAGCTTGAATTGACGCAACGATCCGGACAGTGGAGAGCTCTAGCCACAGTCTTTAACAGCGGGAAATGTCATGGATCTGAATGTCTTTGGTCACAAGCTTTGGGCAATGAGGGGATGGCATGAAGTCCATTCTGGTCATCAAACTGCGGCAAGGCGAGGACATGGGTTCTGAAAATGCTCTTTAATGACTCAAATGAGCTCAATGAAATAAGTGTGGATTTCAAATGCGCTGATCATGAAAATGTGATAATTATCCGATTCTCATATAATTGATTGTTACGAATCGCGGCACTCCTATCATCGCACAATATCAGGAACCAGGCAATCCTCTCCATAAACGCCACCGCTGAAACGTCGAAAACAAGAAACGGAAACTTGCCGAGTTTTCAAAGCCGCTCACTAACCTCATCAGAATGCTATTTATTGTGGCCAAATATGTCCCACGACTCGAACTACAACGTGTTGATGAGCCCTTCAAATCACAGCGCTCCTCACCTGCGTCCTCGCACCCTCTCCTCTCTGCCCGTTGCCTCCTTGCTGGCCAGTGCCGGCAGTAGCCGCTCCTGCAAGCTGGCTCACTCTTCCAAGATTGATGTTCCCAATCCGGGACACTATGTTGCTGCCGACCGCGTCCACCGCTCCCCTCGGGCTCGTCAAACTCGGCCCTTCCGGCGCCGTCTCCTGCACACGGAAGAGCCGAATCGACGTCCCGTTCCAGACACCTACTGTTCCTTTGCTGACTTGCATCTCACTCACATATACGAAACTCCAAAGTAACGACTCGTACCAGCCTAAGCTTAAGGGCGACCACTCGAAAGAGTGGATGCGGATTGGGCTAGGATCGATGCCATGGAGATGAGCGTCCTGGATTGCTCGCAATATCGTGTTGCTGTTCGCGTCATCTTCGCGAGGAATTAAGGGGGTGAGCTGGTCGATAACTGTCAGGATAGTATGTAATGGCAGCTCTGGTAGCCATGTCTCGATCCATCGCGCCGACGGCTCGAATTGGCCGTTGGCATTGTGAATCGGACCGCCTAGACTGGTTGTGCTATTCTGGCGAGAAAATGTGGGGGTGCCAGCTGGCATTTTCCCGCGTGCTTTCTCCGACATGCCTCTGAGCTGGGTCGGAACTGCATCTTCGACTTCAGAGGCTACTGATGATGCTCGTGAGGGATGGTCAGTGGGTGTTGAGTGTTGAGGTGTTGCGGCATGTTCGTCATCAGTGTCGTGCTCATCGTCGTCATCATCACCAATGGCAAATGCACTCTCTTCTGGAACATTTGGTAGTATTGATGAACGTCGATGACCGCTAGTTGGGCTTTGTAGACTTTCCATAGAGAATCTATGTGATTCGATATCTATCGAGTCTCTATTATCACCTGAGGCCTCCTTTCGACGTTGATTTTGCCGCTCAATTTCGGCCTGGCCATTTTCCAGGGTAAAGGTCCGCAAGGCTTCGAAGCGCCTTCTATTCCGCAAGATTGCATAGACAAAATGTGGATTTTCTGCCCTGGTTAGTCAGGCTTTTGCGACCGAGTATTCACAGCCACTTACTTAGGTATTGATGTTCAATAATTGCGTTCATGGACTCCAATAGCGCCTGTAACAGTTCATGATTGCTGTCGTTCGCAAGTAGAAAGGAAGGTGATGACATTGACGAAAACAGTTGTAGGAGCTTTGAACTTGTAGTACTGCTAATATTGGTCAGGTAACCGGAGATGTTCGCAATAACTGCCAGTAAGGCAGGGTAAATAGTTGTGAGCTTTCCCTGGCTAGTGGCAATGATCGAATAAATTGAGTGTACCAGGAAATCCGCATAACTGCCGTTGAACCCTTGAATCCTGATAGTCGTCGGCAACGTTTCCTGAGCTTCAAATGTCTTGTTGAGACTGGCGCCGAAGTTTGGCTCTACGCTCAAAGTCTGCAATAGGAAAGCGCACATCTTCACTACTCCTTGCTTCGCCGGATCAAGCTTATATTCGAGAATATAGAAGAGTATCAAAATCACAAAGTCATGTGAACGGTCTGTGTCGATAATGAATGACCGAAAACGCTTGTTACATTGTGTGATTTCCCAGAACAGCTGAGGGCTATCAGCAATGATCTAACACTGACAAGGGAGTCATACCATAATCATCTCAGAAGCACACTTCACAGAAGCATGGCTACCTGGAAGATAGGACGTGTTTGCCAAGATAGGTTGGTTCAAGATTCTTGTCATGCCATCGACGATGAATTGGAAATCTTGAGGCCTATGAAGCCGACCAAGACTAAAGAAGTTAGCACAATAATAGCTGGTAGATCATATGCACTCACAAGTGGCGATAATAATTCTTTTGGGTATTGGCAGGTCCAGTCTCCGGGACAGGATAGACGAGTATAATCAGAAGAAATTGAATGCAATATGTGACGAGTATTTGCTTAGGATCTTTGAAGACCATATGATTATATGGAACCGTCCAGCTTGCTGGATTGTATTTGAGGGTCTAGAAGATTCAGTCATGGGAATCGATTGCAAAGAGCAAGCCCTACTTACAGTATTGAGCAAGGAGCAAAGAAGAGATAGGACGACCTGTTTATCGGGACAAGTAGCAATGTAAGTGATGGCTTTGATCCCGACAACAGGAAGCATGTTTGCGCTCGTATACATCGCTTTAGATGTGAGGGTGAGCAATAATCGCAATATCTCTGAGCGATTACTCTCAAACTCCTTGCTACTCCCCACAGGTGTGTTGCAACCTACCCCGCTCTGCCATATCGCATATGAGACCTTGTTTTTTCCTGTCGGTGGTAATGTGAAGCCGCCAAAGAACAATAAATCAATGAGAGTATCAATCAGTTCTTCAGCAAGCGGTTTAGCATCCTCGTATTTCTCATCTGGCGACTGTGACTTGTTCGGGTTTTGAACGGCCTCTGTATCGTCGAAGAGCACGTCGGCCGATATCGAAGCCTTCCTGGTCAATTTCTTCCGTGGTCCCCAGAATATCCTATCCTCCCACTCATGCAGATGATCGGCTTCGTATAAATATGGCAGGATTCGTGTGAGGACTCTAATGCAATTGAGCGCGTCCTGTTCGGGAGCAAGCTCGGGATCCGGGAAACTTGGATGGTGCCGAAGCATACAAAGCTGAGTGACAGTGACCACTATCAGCGTCTCCAAATTCTCTTTTGCATTGTCTCGCGTCCGACGGATGTCCGCTGGTGAGAAGAGACTGAAGACATCTTCAGTACTTTCGGGCAGGTCCCAAAACTATAACTTCATTAGTTGGAAGCAACCTTGGTGTCTACAGCTTGAGCTTACGGAAGTCCAGTATGGGTCATCGGCGGCAATATTTCGCTCCTCGGAGAGCTTAAATATGCCTTTCTTGAAGACAAGCTTCGAATCAGAGGCGCCCATAATGATTACTGGAAATCATTGATGGTGTAGTTGCCAACATGTGTTCTCGGCCTCTGGTTGTTTGTCGCGTTTGATTGGAGAGTAACCTCCCGGAATTACTTTATGCCGAAGGATGAGGCCATCTCCTCTGGCAAAAGAACATATGTGGAATAAAGAGCAGCGTAAGGCATATACACATAATTAAATCATATATTATTCTCGAATGCCAGTTCTACCTTGCTAATAAGTGGCAGAACTACTATCGTGTATCCATAGCCCACATAGATGTGCTGCCGAATCCTCCACAACGCCTGCTCGCAATTTGCCAACGTGACCATAATCCCAGCCAATATTCATGTTCGTTTCCAAAACCACCCCTTTCCCTTTACGCTCTTATCCTTCATATCATTTTCATCGTTTCCTTCATCAACTTTCCTAGAATCATCGTGGGTCCCTCCCTCTTGCTTGTCCCAGGATGGCGACTGAATCTGCGTAGTCCTAATAACCTGTTTCTTTCCATCTTCAAAGATTTTCTCAATAGTGATAATGGTCTTCACAGTTCCATCTTCCATAAGCTCCTGTTCCTTGGAAGTCGTTAAAGAAACGACATTTCCAATTACACGATCCATATCAGATGTAGAAGTAGGGTCCTTCTGTATCTCCGTCTTTTCTGCCACATCCTCGAGAGATGATTCAGGGGATTTCTCATATGAAGATTCAGTACTGGTCTTATGTCCGTGGGAATCTGTAATCTCGGTCTGTGTGCTCGTCGATATCGTTTTCATCGATGGGGCATTTTGATTTTCCGAATCAATTCCTCTGAAAACATCACTAAGAACGCGCCCAGCTGCTGCCAATACAGACACAAGCTCTATGAGAGTGCCTCCAAACTTCTCCTGGTCGTTGGATTGTTTCGAGTTTGACAGAAGCAATTGGTCGTACATGTCTTGCTCCGTCTGTGGCAACCCATCACTTCCATACTGACGCATCTTGTCCGCATAGTTGAGAAGCGTGAGCAAAACAATTGGTGTCTTGGGAGCTATAGCACGTCCAAGTTCCGTTTCAACAACGGAAATGTCGAAAAATGAATACGGGTCTTGGTATAGGAGCATTTTTTGCCCCAGAGATAATGTCCAGGCAATACCATAATCAGCGACGGTGATTTTTTCAGCCAGATCCTCATTGGTAAAAAGATTGAACCGTGTCCTACGCCAGGACCCTAGTGGACTAACCCATTGAGAGAATGAACTCATGATGCTCTTGGGCGACCAATATTCTGTCGCTGCGGCGTCTCGACTTGTTTGCAGAAGATCTTCGAAGGCGTCACAATAAGTGAACTCGTCATGATGATCATATTCCCAGCCGCTGATTCTAGGTTGAAGGGGTGGCAGATGCGTCAAAGCCAAAGGCGAATATGGTGAAAACAGAAGATATGGAACCAAGGTCTTTTCATTGGTCATATCACAATCGATTTTTCTTGTTGCGAATTTTCCGACCACATCGCGCAGACTGGCACGAAATCTTTGCTGTACACCCTCTATTATAGTCCCTGTTGAATCTGGCCTCCATGTGAAACTCTCTCCCGCTTGATCTTGTAGCCAAGGTTCTCCTGGCGGGACGGCATTGAGGCGATCAATTTCACGCTTTTCGAATGATGAATAGAGGTCGTAGTCGTTGTAATTCTCTCCAGCATAGGTTGGGTGTTCTCGAGAATTACCAGATCCTGATGGCCGTTCAGAAAATTTCTTGACGGGTATTTCCACCTCCTCCTCGTCGGATACTCTCTCAGAATCGTAACTCCGTGCGAGTCGTTCGGAGGGTTTTCGTTCTACAGCTTCCTGTCGACGTTGTAGATCAGCGTCTAATTCGGCCCAACGGGCATTGGCATCGTTGGGGTGGCGTGTCAGGATAGAGGGCAGTCCAACGATTCCTTGAAGCACCGAGCTGACATGGTCGTCGACGGTGCGTTTGAACTTGACGAAGGGATTCTCAGAAGGCTTTTTCGAGCCGTCTTCCGCGCCGTTATCACGGGATGAATTCGAAGAAGTCATATTGCCGCATTGAATCGAGTTGAGTGTTTGTTGAGAAAGACTGTCGGGACAGAATCTGGGGAAACGGTGGAGATCCCTTGGCGTAACGGGAGAGATCGACAGACGCCTGCGGTCCGTGCGAAGAAGCATGATATCATCCGGGCGGTTAATACAACACTCTCCTCATTGTCCTCGTCAGAAGTGGCAACTATAAAGTCGGACAATTTCAGTGACGAGAAGAGTAATTAACATAGTAATAATTTATTGAACATCATCTATCGTTTCATATGGCCGCACGTTGCACTACGGAAATGAAGAATGAATATAAATTTCTAAGCAAGCTGCCTTGGCTATATTATATATACATACATCCTTCGCTGTATGATGATCAGCAATTGGGCCTTGAGGCGACATTTTCGCTGATAATCGCGAACAGATGTCATAGTTGCCATCCAAGGCTTTTGGATACTCAGTTACTAAGATAAACCGAGCTGTTTCAGCACATATTGACTGAATTTTTGCCAATAGCGTCTCACGGCTCGGGGCACTGAAACCATACTCAGAGGCGGTAGCGCTCGTTCAAATATTTTTTTCGCGCAGTAGGCCTCTACTTAAGTTGGCGTTGCACCTCCGAGTTCTATTCTTTCTGTTCTCTGATAGTAATAGTAGAGACTTCACAAAGCCAGGTCAGGCCTACATCCGTTCTCTGCCATGTCTGCTTCTCCGTTTGATAAGGTGTCGCGGGGCTGGAATTGGATGGGTAAACTGCCCTCCATTCATCTCCATTTATCAAGTGTCGCAGTAGTTGACAAGGGATATACCGATAGACAGTCGATATTGTCGTTGAGTAGTGTTTCTGGCAAAGTTCATCGCTTTCCTTTCTTCTTGCTCGAAGTGGACTCCTGCTCATGAACGAAGCCTCCCTTGACAAATGCATCTCGAGCAACAGTATTGATGATCCCAAACCTTGCAGGGCCAAGTTTCTGCCCACCATACCAACGCGTTACCACGACCATAACGTTCCACAGATCCATCAGTTGCATGAGATGAAGCACTCTGCCGCCAGCAGCTGACTCCCCATCATCATCGCAATCTTGATAAGTAACGCCGTTACTGCCTTTGATTCTGTGAGCAGTAATGTTATGCGTAGCTTTGGCGACTTTCTTGTCTGAATCCAACAAATGCTGGAGATATTGCTTTGCCTGTTCAGGTGATGAAACAGGCGCACATCGAGCAACAAAAACCGATTTGAGCTCGATGACAACATCTGATATCGTCCATGGCGGTGCCTCCTCAGTCGCATCCACAGTTTGGCTTGTTTCCAGGTTTTCATGAAAGTCGTGGACCCTCAGATCATCCCTTTCCTCCGGCTCTTCCTCTTTAGCCGCGTCTAAACTGCTCGCCACATCCTCAATAACGTCGTAAAGACAGACATCGCCCGGCTGGAACAGTCGCCCTACCGCATCTCGAAACACGTCAAGAACATGAGCCGCATGCCCTCTCCGAGCATGTTCTCCCGAACTCTGCGTCCCCAGGACAGTGGGTGGCACATCAGGGTATTCTTGCGGGAATTCGACCCTAAACGAGGTGTCGTGATTCGGCAGATTCAGGACATAGACGCCGGCCTGGTCCGCAGCCACGAGTGTATCGTCGCCATATATAGAGTTTATGGCCTCGATCTCGTTTTCTAGGTCCTCTTTCATATTGTCAGGACATCGGGTACTGGAAGGAGAGCGCCTAGAGGTCAGGGAGCGCTGGAAAATGGCGCCTTGTCATTGGTCTCGCTTGTGGTCGATCACACTTGCTGGGCGCTTATCGATATTTCTGAGGCCGCTAAATTCATCCAAAACACCAACATCGAGCGATGAGGTGCAGAATGTCACAATGAGCAATCTATATGCTTGGTGGACTATGGAAGATCCGACAGGAGCCAATAGGATGGCTGATTTCTACCAACATTTCCTAGCTATGAAGTCCTGCATCGGTGTGGGGCTATTCAACCTCTTTCAACAATCATGGGTATCTCGAGGTTGAAATATTCGTTTGTTGGTTGTTTATATCGTACATTATCAATCTTCATAGCCCAATATCTTCTTTCTGTCTCTCGTCATTGTTCATATCTTGCGAGTCATGCTATAGTGGTTTTTGTTTGCTATGAATCGCTGGCCGATCGCTGTCCGATGAACTGATGATATATGTCCTTTTTGAATTATATTTCCATCCTCTGAAAGCCACCTGCAAAAGCTCTACACAATATTTCGATGTCCTCTACAAATATAGGCTATCCTCAATGGACATCTTCCGATCATACCTTTCCGCCGCCACCGCGTTATGACTCGAATGGGAAGAAGGTGCCGATATGGGATGCAGTTGAGGTGGATATCCGCGAGGACGAGAAGAATTCTCTCGAGAAGCAGCCATCATGGAAGTCTTGGATTTCAAAACCAATCTCTTGGAGCAGTATGAGAAAGAAGCCAGTTGGTACGCTGCTCTGTGTATAGAGTACCATTTACCATGCTAATACGTAGTCTAAGAACGAGAAAGTCTTTGGAAGCCGATTACTCTTCGATTTCCAGTACTGGGAATCATATTTGCCACAACAGTAACAATGATTATAGGCCTTGAAGTTCTTTCGTATCTCAGCATTGGTAAGAATAATGCCAATGGTGGTGGTCTGGCGTTTGCAGCGACTGCCGACGACATCTCCACAGTGGCCAGCTTCTCCTATCTTTATCTCCCAACAGTCATTGCTGTATTTTACAGCATGATTTGGAGCTGGGTTGATCTGGACACTAAGCGTCTTGAGCCATGGTTTCAGCTTTCCAGACGTGGTGGTGCAGTTGCTGAAAACTCGTTACTTTTGCAATACCCGTTTGATTTCTTAGCATTTGTTCCAGTACGAGCTGCTCGCAGGAAGTGAGTATAGCATTCATATGATAATATTTTTGTTGTGATACTGATTGCATGTAGACACTGGGCAGTGGTCATTTCTGGCGCCACGATGATGCTTATAACATGGGCCATCGTCCCCTTTCAGTCCGCCATTTTCTCGACAGGAACAGTCATAAGGACGAGGGATAGTCCAATGATTACAACAGGGAAAATAATAGCGCCAGACGATCAAGTTACATCCTTAAACTCTCGATTTCTGGGCACGGCATACGGCGTCTCTTGGCTTGGCCAGAAGTTGCCTCCGTACACAACGAAAGATTATGCTCTGCTTCCTTTTGCGCCTATCGATGAAGATACCCAGTTCCAGACCAGCGAGACTTGGTCAGCGACAACTCAGCTATACCATACAAACCTGACATGCAACCCAGCAATCATGACCAAGGACCTACCTCCAGATACATGGACCTTCGACAACGGAATTGGATGTTCGGTACAACTTACACTCCCAAGACCGGACGTGAACGAGTACATGATTTTATACGTTCAATACTACGATGATGCACATGCAGATTGGGCGCTTCAGAATCCAAACTGTACTGTCGACCATTCTCATAACTTCCTCGCGTTATGGGGAATAAATTTGCCCCTTGTGGTTGATGGCATCGACTGGCGAAAAGTTGGCAATCTGACAGCATTGTTTTGTCAGCCGACTTACTATGTTCGCACTGTTACAGCCACAGTCAATGCATCCGATCATGCGGTCGTGGGTATTAGCTATGATACGACGTTGCCACCAGTTACTCTATCAGAGGACATCTTCAACGTCACGAATTTTGAGTATGTAATTGGCACAGGCGTAACTCAAAGACCAGTTGAAGGCGATATTCCCGATATTTCTCTCATAGAGCAATATCCTCGCATTTTTGAGAGGCGGATTCAATGGCCACCGTCAAACATGGTGGGCTATGGTGTGGCAGCCAGTGCCGTGGAGCCCGTTGGTCTATCAGATCCTCTGGAACTTCACAATGCGTTCGAAGTTGCGCACAAGCTCTTGTTTTCTATGGCGATAAGTGCCTTAATATCGCCAACGACAGATAATCCAACGGTCGTTCAACGTAATGGCTTGCGGCAAGATAGACCTGGCGGCATCATTTTTGTTCGGACGTTTTCAATCATTGTCGAAATTTCCTTAGCAGCCGTGGGGCTGATGGGTTGCATACTCTGGATCTACAGCCAGCAAAGACGGAGCGAGATTCTCTCTGATCCAGCATCAATCGCAGACATCATGTCCTTGATCCACAGCAACAAGAAGCTATCCAGTGAATTTGGTGATAATGGAACAGTTACAACGGAAGTTCTGAAGGAAAGACTTGAAGGCCATAAGTTTCAACTAACTGCTTCAATCCAAAGGTCCGAGATGAAATTGGAGGCTTTGGACCAGAATAAAAGAGGTGATAGCTTTGCATCTAAGAAAAGTATCAAGACAGATATCGACTGTCCTGGACAATATCAAGGAGTAAGGCCCTTTGAAATGACATTTATTACCGGATTTGTCATGGTTGGTGTCATCTCCACTGCAATTGCAGTTCTAATATTCCTCTACGACAGGACTATAAGATTTAATGGTATGTGTCCTGCCTCTTGTACTAATATCAAAATATATGTGTTGACATTAACTCTCTAACAGGGATTGCGAGACCAACCGACAATCAGATTGTACTGTCCATCCTAGAAAATCTTATTCCCACTGCTTTCGCCACCCTCATTGAGCCATTCTGGGTCATTCTCAATCGCTTACTCTGTATACTTCAGCCATTTGAAGATCTCCGAAGCGGTAATGCACCACCTAATGCAACGATAGAGGCGAAATACACGTCCTTACCGCCACAATTAGTCGTCTGGCGGGCTATTAAATCAAGACACTTTCTTCTGGCTACTGTTTGTATCGTTGCAATTTCGACAAACGCTCTAGCCGTCGCTCTCAGCGGACTTTTTGAGGAGTCGCTGACCACAACACTGATTGATATAAGCCTGAAACCCACCATCTCATCCGCATTAAATGGGATTCCAGATATCAGCAGGCAGGCCGTAGATTATGTTGTTCTCACCTATCTTGACCATTACTATATTTCCCTGGCAAACGTCAGCGGCAGTGCTCCTCTGCCACCCTGGGTTGACGACACTTATTTTTATCAACCAGTCAATCTTTCGGCCATTGCTACAGATGGTCTCTTAAAAGGAGATGTCGAGCTTAATGGCTACCAAGCTTTGACTCGTGGTTTTGGTGTTGATGTCGTTTGTCAACAAATCTTTTCAGACGGCGATGGAGATACTTTCATCTTTCAACCAAGTCAACGACTTGACGATATTGAATTTTCAGTGTTGCACAAAATTGGAGGGGGCCGTAATGTTACTTGTGATTCCCAAGGCTCTGGCAATGTGGATGGTCGTCATTTCACAATGGCTGTTCCGAGTAATGGTACTAATGCACTTGAGACCACAATTGCTATGTCCTTATACAACGGTACTGGTATATCACCTGATGATGGCGGATACTGCGACTCCCTTATGGTAGCTGGCTGGGTGCGTCTTGGTCCGGCTGTATTAAATGTTGGGAATACATCAACCTCCACCAACGGCACAAGTGGACGATCATTGGACACTGCATTCATGACATGCTCTCCGAGTTTCAAAACCGCCATGTTCAATATCACGGTCGGTACCAAAGGCAGGATCATCTCTTCCCAAAGGACTTCAGACTTCGACACCAATCACGAACCATACGGCAGCAAAGAGGCCATCGCATCCTTGCTCAGTCAAATCACAGGGATGGTAACTCCTTACACTCCCCAACGCTTCAAATGGCACAATGATTCCTTCACTACAGACTGGCCCAACTCGTACCTCAAAATAAAGCTCAACACCAGCGACCTCGTTGATCCAAACGCACCATTGCCCGATATCCCAACACTCATCCCACAGATCAGCGCCTTATACAAGCAATTATTTGGCATCATTCTCGCTCTCAACAGTGGCATCTTCGCAGAAGCAACCGCTGATGCAGCGACTCCTGGATTCATCATCATCACCGAAACCCGCATCTTCATGTCTCCCGTTATGTTCTACATCTCAATAACTCTCCTCGTATTGCAGCTCGTCACAGCTATCGCATACTACGTGAAGCGTCCCCGAAAGTTCCTTCCACGGATGCCGCTGACAATCGCTTCGATCATCGCCTACGTCTCAGCCAGCCACGCAGTGCGGGACTTTGACCGGAGCAATAGCGTCGCGCATGATAACGCCGGGCATGATCTTCGATACGCGTATGGAAGATTTAAGGGCATAGATGGGCAGACTCATGTGGGTATTGAGAAAGCGCCATTAGTCGTGCCACTCAAGAGTAAGAATCCAAATGTTAAGAGGAGGAGATGGCTCTGGAAATTGAGAAAAAACGGCAAGGAACCAACGATTTGGATATGAGGCAGATAGATCTGTACTCATATTTGATGTTTTTTTTTTTTCATTCCTTTTTTTTTTTGAGAAGGAACTTGCGGATGAGTCACGCTCGTGGGATTTAACATAATATTTCTGCCATATATTTTCTATTTGATTCAGCTTTTCGTGGTTTCCGAATCAGTTTGCATGAGATTGGGGTATGGATCATCAGCAACTAACAAGCAAGATGAGTACATTAGTATGAGCGGTTCCTTCTTTTGATTTTTGAAAAAGTTATCAAATTCACATTGGTGAGTCAACTTAATAGACTACAAACACTGTATTGAAATAACGATCAAAGAGGAAGGGATTGATAGAGTTTGTTCATTGTGAAAGATTTCAGAACTACGCTATATGCACTACGCCCTATCCAACGCTCTATGTGACAAGGGGGTTCATCCAAAATGCTGTATATACATGAAAATTCCGAAACACCTTTTCCGCCTATTCACACATCTCATTCCATGCCCAAGGAACCATAATCTCATCGACCAGCGATCAGATTTTTTGGTTATGAGGAGCGCATCAAGTGGCGACGGACATGAGCGTTTGAAAAGCGAATCTCACGCTTGGCTGGAGTGGGGAAACCGATCTTGATAAATTGGGAGACACCGGTCTCGCAGTGAGTCCCAGCGGCAACAGCCTGGACGACGGACCACTGTCCACTGGCACAACGCTGGAAGGAATTGCCGGCAATGCAGTTCCAGTTACCCTCCTGACCAGGGCAAGCAGTACCTGGAGTAATGGTGGAACCGCCAACAACAGGGATAGGCGCCGTAGAACTTTTGGCTGAAGCTGCTGCAGCCACAGATGATCCAATCGGCGCTGAGACGACTGGAGGAGCAGACGAGACAGCTGGAGCAGAAGTAACGGCTGAAGCAGCGGACTCGACTGGGACGGTAACGAAGACGCCGCCTGGAAGGCCTGGGGTGGAGATGGCAACTGGAGCTGATGTCACAACTGGAGCAACGCCCACAGTGGTGGCTGGAGCGGTGCCAACCGTAGCCTGGCAAGAGCCAATTGGCGTGGAAAGTGCCTTCGAAGTGGCAAGGCCGAGTCTCTCGAGCGAATCACCTGGGTTTGGGAAGATGACATCAGCAGTGTCGGCAGTTGTGCAACCATTTTCAATGTTGGCGACAAACATATCCGGGAGAGAGTTGTAGAAGGCATTGTCACGCTCGACAAGTTGAGTGAGGTTGCCAACGAGCTGATCTTCCGCCTCAGTTCTCTTGGCGTTGCCACCGGTGAAGGTCACAGGAGCGCAGTTCATGTACATCTCGCGGTTTCCAACCTTGTTGAACCAGGTCCAGGCGAGGACAGCGTTTCCGGTTGGAAGACCAGTTGGGATGGTGAAATGGAAGGTATCTGGAACGACTTGGCTAGCACTGTCACCGTTGTTACCGGAGACGCCAATCATCGGGCAGCCACCCTCGATGGAGTGGATGACCTTCCAGACACTGTTCTTGTTTGGCTTGGCATCGTAAGTAATGGAGATCTGGCAGGAGCCACCTCCATGGACTGCGCTGCCTATAAAGTTGAGGGGCTGCGTAGATCCCAACGGCATTGGATTGCTGGCACCTTCAGCGTCGTATTCACCAGTCGTTTGCTTGCACGGAAAATTGGTGCCATCGCCCAAGAGTGGGCTGTTGTCGAGATTTGATTTTCCGAATGGAGTCGGCGTGGTCATTTTTATATGTGCGCTGGCATAAGATGCAAGGCCCAGGGCAGCTATGAGAGAGGAGAAACGCATGTCGATAGATTGCTGAGTATTTCGTACCGGACGAAGATTGGAAGGAAGGATGCAGGAGCTATCAATGCTTTTATACTGCCAAGTATATGGCAGAAGATGCTGGCTGGAAGAAGAATATCAGCATTATTCGAGATCAAAAGAATTGTTCGACGCAGATCAGGTTGCAGATGGAATATTCAAGGCCCATTGTCGCTTGGTGGACAATGGGAACAGTGGATTATTGAGGAAAGATCCAGGATGGAAGAATTGTCCGTGAGCCGTTTCAGAATTCGCCCATTTTCTTTGTTCAGGATTTCTTTCCACGAAGGACAAAAAATTGAACTGTTTGAGTTCTTGTGCAAGAGTTCGCCAACACAAGGAGAAGGGAGAACATACAGGATGAGTTGTTCTTGAACAACAGTCAGCTGAAGATGTAGGATGGTGTCTGTTTCTTCGAACTTGGCGATTCGAACTTGTCAATGCGAGGGAATGTGTGAGGCTTTATGCTGCTCTGGTATCTTAACGATAGAAATGGTGTTGCAGATGCCACAGGCACGCGAAAAATGAATGAAGAATCTCCGAATATCGAACCCGTTGAGATGATGGTAGGTCTAGCCTTGTGAAGGAATGCAGCAAAGAGGTGTCTAATCGCCAAGAATGATGAGACGGAGGAGGAAACATCTGAAGGGAGGGATGCCAGCCATCTTATAGCATGAAGGCCTACCTCCTCAAGGCCACTCTGGAGTACAGCATGGGGATCTGGGAGGAGAGCAGGGAGGAGGCGAACTTTCCCAGAGGGGAGAGTGGAGAGGGGGAAGAAGCAACGTCCCGTTAAGGTACTACTACTGTACCTAGGTATGCAGCCTTCTTTAGAAGGGAGTGGGACTCATGCATGGCCCAGGGCCCATGACCCCTTGAACCACCATCATCAGTCCGACTCCACATAGCTTTTTTTTTTGCATGTGTGTAGAAAGGGCCGGAGGGAGGATGAGAGCATGCCTGGCTGTGGCACGGTGACAGGAGGGCGTCAGAGGAGGTCAGAAGAGGCCACTCGGAGAAGACGACAGGTTGAGCATGGCGCCGTTGTGAAGCATAAATGAAGGGAGGCAGGAGAGGAAGGAGAGAATGAAGGCAAGTGGTTCGTGCGAGCGCTGTAAGGGGCAGAATATCTGACGGACTAGCGTCGATGTATGTACCTGACAGGGGAGTGCAGAGGGCCCATGGCAGGCTCAGAATGCACCACAGGCTCGCTGCATCGTGACGGCATGGCAAACAACGACATGGCAGTGGACAGCGACGTGTAAGACCGAAACATCAAACATTTCCCATCACCTTATTGCTACTCATCACTCAAAGTGCGCCTTAACATCTCCATCTCCATCTCCAGCACCGGCATTTGTTTGGTGCGCGGCATCTATTTACTATGGTAGGTATGTTTCTACACGGGACGGATCAGCCCGCTGATGTCTCCATAGACCTGACAGCGGACTGAAGGATGTCATGTCACTGGCCATACCAGAAGTTGAAGGGCGACACAACCGTCTCTGAGTATGACGGGTAGCTGCTAAGTCATCAGCAGAGTGCCCGTACCTGCTTATCTGCTTATCTGCTTATCTGCGTACCTTCGTGGACGTACGTCTTCACCGTCTTTACATTCTTCCTCTCCGCCACATGTCTTGAGGCTGATGGAGTGCGGCGAATCACATCCCTGAGCCTGGTCTTCAGGGGCTCTGCTTGGTACACTTAGGCTGGGCCAAGCGAGAATGACCTGCATTTCTACACTGGAGGGTGGCCGTTCAGGGTTAGAAAGACCTGGAAATAGCATGTTGATGCCCCGAGGAATGCACTGTGACACACTGAACGTAGCCTGGAAACCCGACCGTCTGCGAACCACACCACTGTGACTGGCACAATTTTCACGACGACCACTGTGGCGGCTTCACATTTGACGCTTGGTGTCAGCAATTGTAACTGCGCTTACGAATTCCAGTGGCACATGATATTCACCGCAATGTCAACTGGTGTATGCCTCTTCTCAATCACTGTGGTGTGAAATTCCAACTGGAAGCAAGGGCTCCGAATAATGGGGATCTCCATGCAGCTGGAGATGCGGACTAGGGCTGCTCCAGAGCTCAGAGCTGAAGTCGCGGGAAAGCCGCTGCAAAGTCTCACGAAATGCTAGCATCAGGCGTTCTGTACAGGCTCTTCAGTGTTCACAGCCACCGAGAGATCCACTAAATGACCGTTCTCCAAGCTGAAGTTCAGCGCAGCTAGGTATGTACATAGATGTACATACATGCCTGTATGGAGGGCACGACGACGTGCAGACTGGCTGCACTGCCAGTTCCACCAAATCGGTTTTACATAGGCACATCCCTGCCATCCCCATTATTGGATCGCAACGCTCCGGCCCTGAGGACCCATGATCCAGGCAAGGAACCTCCCCCCCTTCCCCCCCTCCCCCCCCACCCCCAGCCAGAGCCAGGAACGAAAACTTGGCGAGACCGATGCCATGACCTCTCATTCGCTCTCCTCATTAATCTGAAACGACACCTTCGTCTCAGCAGAAGAGAAGACGACGTATCCTCTCGCCAGTGAAAAGGGGGAAGTGTAGAGAGTATCTATCTATACTCCGTGCACAGGCGCTGAGTCGAGACATCTGGATCATGACCTTCTCACTGGTGCTCGCCGTCGTGTCTGTCACCAAGGCTTCACATTCAGAGTTGCGCCGATCCGGTTTACGCGCATTCGATGTCGCTGGCTGGCGGTGGGGCAGAGCGCGTGGTGAGAGCGCGACGCGCATTCTCCGCGACATCGCGCCAGAGACCATCTTATCGTCGCCTTGCGCCAGTCCAGATCCCACATGGAGACTCCTCTAGAGTGCCTATCGCATTCCAGTTTCCCAACCTCCTCGAGACTCGAAGCTTGTCTGGCAAGCTCGGCAGTCTGGTCTGCACTGACACCCTTTCGGAGTCATTCCGACAGATTCTTCAATACTTACCCCCTCATCCTTCTCCATGCTCTCCCCTCTCTTGCTCGGCTGGCCAGAAGATGCCGGCCATGAAACTACCAAAGCCATCCATGTGCCGATCACGTTACGTTGCCAGCTTCCTACTCAGTTTCCCGAGTTGGGCAGCTGTCAAGGCGATGTGTGCGATGAGCATGGTTGCTGAGCGAGGAATGCATGGCGAGTACGAAGAGGTTATTTTGAGACTCGTGGGTGAAAACTGTGCGTGGCAAGGGTATAGAGAGGATGATCCGACGGAGGATCTCAGCCTCGGAGATCGACAGTTGCGCATGAATCTGGGGAATTAAAGGAAATTTGGCCGTCAGCGTCTGAAAAGGCAGTGCAAGTGCGATCAGCATGCCGCTATGGTATTGCCTGTGGCTATGTTGACCAGGCACGACGATGATGAAGACGATCAGGACTTCCAAATCATCATGCTCTTTGCCACGGTGAGAAGCTGAGAGTGATCTCACCCCGATTTCCCTTCATCATATCTTTTCATAATTCGGACGACTCACATGTCACCCGCTGACAGAGACTCCCATTTACACAAATGAACAACCTCAACTTTTATACCACCTTCACCTTCCACGACTCTTCTGTATCCTTTCCATCGCTTCTGGCTGTACGGCCAAGTGGTCCATACTGCCTCTATCCCACGTTAACACTTGCTGTTAATAATCTACACTTGCACCACCAGCTCATCCGATGCTCTTCGGACCATCTGATGCCTAATTGCTGTTTCGCGTACTTTGCCGTCTGTGTATGTAGCCTGTGCTCCATAGTTGCAAAGCCTGTCCTTGTCTCCTTACCACGCGTTCTATATCCCGCACCCAAATCGTTGCCGCAAAAGCAAGCCGAGACAATTTTCACAGACCACAATTTCAAATCCTCACCAGAATCCCGAGAATCGAGAAGGCCCTTCTTTGCCTCGAATCAGGCTGCCGGAGCAGACTGCCGCATCGAGCATGTACATTCGCAAATGATCTGGCGATCGCAGGTGAATCCTGGTGTTTCTCAGGAGATACACGCACATGCGAGATTCTGAAACGATGAAATACGAATAGTGTCCCGCACCCCCCTCTTGGGGCACGTGATTCGTGTTTCGAAATTGCCTGTGTGAGGAGGCCAAGAGGAGGAAACGAGGCTCATGGATCGGAGATGCGATGTTTAATGTTACATCCATGATCCGCCTGGGCAAGATGGCTGGCGGGCGTGGATCAGAACCTGGGAGGATAGATGGCGATCAGCATGGTTGGTGAGATGGGACTGAGGATGAGACGGACAGGTCGAGATACATGAAGGTCCAGGTAACGTCGCATCTCCTACGTACGATACTTGTACATTGCTTTTTGATGTTCGAGCATGTATGTATGGATGCATTCATCGGAGAATATTTCATATGGGACGACCAGCGACGTGCGCGAGGAGTAAGGTAAGGCACCGTGGCGTCTCGTGGAACTCGTAGGTTCCTTCCTAAATCTCTTTTTTGTGTAGACTCCCTCCTTTTGTCATCTCCACCGTTGAGCACGGCCGCGCCGCCAAGTTGGGGGAACGAATGGCACACATGGCATGGTTGAGCATGCACGCCATAAAGACTCCTCCAGTGCCACTTTGACGGGGAGAAGGAAAGAAAAACCGAAGCTGTCTGAGATATACAAAGATGGGTTCGAGGACATGGAGGATGGCAGGAATGGCCCGAATGCCTGAGACCGGGCACAGAGCAAAGTGCAGTGTCGAACCGCCGGTGCTGAGAGGATGAATGTCGCCTGAGAAGCAAACACACATTGTGGCTTCGGGAACTTGGCTTAGTCCCGTTGGGCTTCGTTATAATGCCGGAAGCAGGACAGAGTTGGCGAGGAAGGGAGAAGTTTGGAGGGGAGGGGTTTCCTCCTTGTCAACGTAAGATTCGCAGCTCCTCGGTCCATGTTTTTACTCGGCGCAGGTAGTAGTCTGGCCGATGCGGAGAGTTGGCATGAGGAGATTGAGATGAGAGGAGCTGGACCTTTCGCGCCGAGCCCGATGGATTAACGACTCGCCCACTCTCCGACTCCCTCCCTTTTCCAGCTCCCGTCCTTCCTCGTTTCGTTCCACTTAGCCATCCAGACAGGCAAGCTCGCACACACGATAGAGAAACGGGAGAATGGCACAACATACCTCGCGCATACCAGGCCGTCATCGAACAGCCGCTCTGTCCGCCTCTGGATATTCAATTCAGTGGATAAGCACATCTCGGGATGTATTCATCGTAATTCATTGCTGCACGCATCTCCACCGAAACGCTGTCTAATCAGCGCACGATTCTATGCTGTGTGAATATCCGCTACTACGTCGTAGCGCGCTCTATGTTCCCCTATCAATGCTGTCATGAGCCGCTTATGCCGATACGAAAATTCCCAGAAATGCAAGTCCATCTCCCATGCCTGTTTCGAAAGATGCGTCCGTCGTCGTTACAAAGCCTTCTTCTCCTCCTCCTCCAGCTCCTCCAGCACCGCGATCCTCGCAATCACAGACGCGATCCGCTTTCTCTCCCTCTCCTCCCCCTCCTCGCTCCCCTCCTCCTCCTTCTCCTCCTCCTTGCTCCACTCATACTCATCCTCCCCCTCCTCATACTCCTCATTATCATCCTCATCCACCCACCTCATCTTATCCCGTCGAAACTCCTCATACGTCCACTCCTCCTCCTCCAGCCTCTCCCGCGGCAGGTCCCACACATACGTCTCCGCCCACACCATCTTCCTCTCCGCCTCAGCCACCCCGCTCACCCTCTGCCACGCGCCCTCGTCGATCTTCCCATCACCATCCCACACCTGCTCCTCCAGCACCCTGGCCCGGACGTTCTTCCTCACGTACATGCTCCCCTCGAACCCATCCAGCCTGCTGATATCCGCCTCGTTGAGCCCGGACACCACAGTGCCGACCACGCTGGCGCCGGCCTGCGGGATGATCGCCGGGTAGTCGTTGTCGCGCACCTTGCGGCGCGAGTAGTCGGCCAGAAGTCCGGGACGCACGGTGTAGCGCGCCGTGAGCTCGGGGTGCGGGGTCTGGGTTTTGAGGCACACGCGGTAGAGGATTTCGGGGACCATCTGGGAGGGGGGTTAGCTGGGTATGCAAGTGCGGCGGTGATTGTTATGTGAGATGGCTGGGTAATGGATCAGAGGGGACGGGGAGGAGGGAGGAGGGAGGAGCTACCAATGTCCCGTAGAAGAACGCGGTCCTCTGTCCGTCTAGTTGAACATCTGGTTCCGCCTCAGATGTGGGTTTCGTCTGCGTAGGTGACGCTGAGCGGATCGTCTTGTCAGATCCATCGGACCCATTGGATTTTGCCTCTGGGGAGGTGGGTTTGACGACAACATAGTCGCTGGAGATGGAGTCCGACATGGTCGCTTTTGATATCGTCTCCCGATTCGCGCTTCCTGATTCCCGTGAAGCAGGGGCTCTGTTCTCTCCTCTGAGTTGATAGCAGCGCAGGAAGTGAGGTTGATGAAAAGAAAGAACCAGCAGGTGATGACCCAGAGGAGCAGATATCAGGTATCAGGGCCTAAATATAGCCATCTTGAACAAAGAGCGAGACAGATGGATGATGAAAGAACAACATGTTTGAGGCACCTGGTGAGGGCAAAGCGAGGAGCGACGATAAGGACGATAAGGGCGATTAAGGGCGTTTGTCTGGGGAGATGGGGAAGGCGGCAGGCTAGGCTGATGGCAGTTAGTGAGGTATGTGACACTGAGGTGCATGCATGCCGCATGGGCATCGGCACACATCAAAATTCTTTCTCCTGAGGAAAGGGGGACAAAGAAATGCGTCGTTGTCTTCTTCTTCTTTCAGCTACTGCACGGCCTGCTGCGGATTTCTGTTTGCGCGGACACATTGAACCGGCCTGCGAGCTGCTTAACATGAGGAGACTTGGAGAGCGGCAATGGCAGATCCAGGCACCGTCCGCCTGCGATTCGCCGGTTAGGCTGCCGGTGAGCTCGGTCAGGTACCGTGGTGGCAGCGGCAACTCTCTTTCAAGCGCTGGAGAGTGGCTATTTCATGATCAATGTCTCAGTTTTCACGTCGCTTTCTCAGCCCCGCCATCTTCCTGTCTTATCTAGCTTTGGTGAGGGCAGTCAGATTGGGAAGATGCAGGAGATTCGTGGTGTCCATGTTGATTTTCAGGCCCAAAGGGGTCTATTCCAGCTCTCTAGTGGTGATGGGGACCTTTGACGTCAATTAGAGCCTTTCAAGAGCAGCGCTTTCATTACAAGCTTCAGTAGTTCTGCGGCTCAACACTCCTCACTTTCGTCTCACGTCCCCATTAGCAAACCTCATCATCACCATCGCCATCTTCACCAAATCCTCTACTCATTCTCTCCCTCTCCCACAACTCTCACTACCAAATCACCCAATTCCTCTCTCCCTGCACCAATCTCAGAACGAACCATCTCAACAAGTCTGTACTTCCCTCTGCTCCTCCATCCCCACACATTTGCTTTAAGCACATCCGACCTCCTAAGCAGGAAGTGATGCACTTAACGAATTAAGGGATTTAGAGCAAAGCCGCCGTGTCGAGACCCGCCTGTTGGGTCTGATGGGCGGGTGGAGGCCGGCGAGTCTTGATGTCTTGATGTTCGAGTTCTGATCCTGCTTTCCGTTATATTCTATGCTTCGTTCAGATTCCTTTGGCTTGGGAGTATGTTTTATACCACTTATTGACGTCCTGAGACACAGGACACTTACTCGGCAAGCTGTGTCGCACATTTGATTGGGGAGAAAGACAGTCGGCTGGGTTGGACTGGGGTGAGGTATGTAAGTACCCTTCTTTCGTTCATCCCGTACCCAGACAAAATCCACGAAGAGGAGCCAAGACGCGAAATGAACGAGACAAGACAAGACAGAAGGACAAGCAAAGCATGAAGTGATGACCCATAGTTCCCTATTACATGACAGGGCCGTCTAGGAAGCGGCCCATGATTCACGTACTATTATTATACAAGTTCTGATCATGCTTTGCTCACTCTATCTGCTTCCCTCATTCTCGCACTGTCTTGTCAACTTGCGCTGTCGCTGTCGGATATGCAGCAAGAGGCTTCACCTGGCAAATCACTGACTGTGAAAGCATATGCAGGGATTGGACATGGACGGCACAAGAAGACGGAGAGAAGAGAGAGAGGACAGAGAGACAGAGAGGGGCAAGAAAGAGACAATGAAGCTGTTATACGCCATGTCAAAGTATACAATTATCCACATCACAGACAGGCACTGCAGTCTATCTATACCAGCGATACCATTCTTGAAACCAGATACTGCTCCCATTTCTCTACTCTTCTGTATCTAATCTATGCGCTGTTAAGTCTATAACCACAAGCACTCATAACGCTATTGTTCGTTAAACCCATACTCCCACTCCAATCATCAGCGAACGACGCCTCCGTTATCAATAACGCAATAAACCAATAGCCCATACACCGAAACCCCCATAATCTCTTACTCCCCAGCCCAATACCCAACAATCGCCCCATCTAAAAGAAACTGTGCACCGGCCGTCTTCTCGCAGATCTCCATTCTTTAACCGACGCCATAAACCCCTTCCTCTCTCTTCCCTCACCCCCTTCCGTAGTCTGACCTTCAACATGCTCAATGTCCTGCGCACCATCAAACGCCTCGGACTGCATACCGGGCATCAACGCTCCTGTCATCGGCGCACTTTCCATCGGAATCTCCTCTCCGAGCACCCCCTCCTCAACAACATAATCCCCCTTCTTCCCCCTCAACGTCGCCACTCCGTCCTCCACAATCTTTTTCACCTTCCTCCCCGCGTTCTTCCCAAACGTCACCAAGCTCCTGCTCACCCCGCTACGTTCAGGGGCATCGTTCGTCCCATCCATACGCCCGAGCGGCATAGGGTTCTGCTCCATCTCACTGCGCGTATGCCTCTGGCTGAGCCGATTGAAGAAGCCCACACGTCTGGCATATCCGCTTGCGGCCCCGAAAATGTCATCGAGATAATTATCCAAACGGACAGGCTCTCGGTTGCCAGTCGGGCCGCCGTCTCCTGAATCGCCCACTGCGGTTGAAGCGGCCGCACCTGACGCGGCTCGCGGGATTGGCGGAGTTGCTTGAGGTGACAGTCGAGAAAGAAGAGGTACAGCAGCTGCTCCGCGCATATAGTTCTCGTCATACGCCTGAGCTGGTTTCGGTCTTTCATTCTCCTGGCCTTGTGGAACACGAGCTCCTCCTATAACTTCAAACCCAGTTTCTTGCATACCTATCGGTTTCTTCCCCTTCATTGTGCTGAGCTCAACGTCATCTGTTGTGTTCTCCGAATTTTCCGCGCGTGATTTCCCCTTTCTGTCTGCAATGCTCTTGAACAATGAACTTGAGGTTCTACGTCTTTCTCCGGGTTCTACTTGGTCATGAGGTTTTGTCGTTGTTCCGAGATTCGCCAGATTCGCCCTCAACGCTTCGAATTCCTCTCGTACGGCTTGCATGCCAGAAGCAATACTTCTACGTATTTTAACCCGTTTTCCTGTTTGGTTATTCGCTACAGGTCCATTATCTCCATCAGCCGAATTCCAAGTTGGGAATCCTTCGCCCACAGTAGGCGTATTGTCATCTAAGTTCTCTGTCCAAGTTAATTTTGATCAACAGATAGTTATGATGTATCTCATACCCATATATCTCATATCAGGGCCAATTGCACTTGGTGATCCAGGTCGGCGCGAATACGGATCTGGTCTCTCTCGAGCTGCACCAGCTGTTGAAGATTCGGCCATGACTTCGATTTCGCTATCTGAATTTCCGATCTCGAGAGACGAGACTATGGACGCCTGAGGAATGATTTGGCTGCTTGAACCAGTCATTGTACCAGTGACTTCCTGTGAGGCGGCCATGGGCCTTATTGGACTTATAGTGGAGGACGAATTGGACGAACCAGGAGCTTCCTGTGGCGTTATTACGATAAACTGAAGAGGTGGGTATAAATTGGTCACGTACCATTTGCTTCTTGGGGAGCTCCATCGGTTTCCTCGGGTGAGGTATTGTAGGTCGAATCGGTCTCGGTACCATCATTGAGCGTTCCAGAACCTTGAGGGAGAGGTGTGTTTGCATTCGATGAGCCTTCATCACTCTGCATAGAAGCATCCGCGAGTGGAACAGCAGAGATGGGAGTGTTAATGTCATGCGATGTCCCAAGGCTTCCGACAGCAGCAGGCGGATGGCTTGCCACAGGAACAGGCAGATAACTTCCCACAGCAATAGGCGGGTTCCAATACGCGGGAGGGTAGCCATTGCTCCCACCTAACCTGTAAGTACTAGATGTTCCAGGACTTCCGCCAGCAACAGACGGAATCGGATTCACGACATTGGCCCCAGTTGCCGTGGAAGGGCCGCCATTGTCATCTTGAAGAGCCCCCGACATATCCAGCTCTTGGACTTCCTCGCCCATCTCTGATGGGGTAAGAATGGCGGATTCAGACACGCCGAGTCCATTGGGTGCCCCTGATGCACTGCTTCCGGCAATCGATTGGCCGATTTGGGTGGGCGGAGGGAGGACGGGGCCGCCGACAGTGCCATACATCCCTTGGGGCGTGGTCTGTACGGAGAGAGGCGCGCCACCTTCGTACACTTGCTGGTTTTGCTGGTTACCAGGTGCATCGTCCCCGTTCGTCGCCATGGCTTTGAGGTTCTCGGTCAAAGCACTGTGGATGCTAGAAAATAGAATGGTGCCTAGAATTCTCTTTCCAAAAACTTGACAATCAAGCAGTAAAATACTGATGACTAGTGATTGATGTGATATTATAGAATGAATGCTTAAGAAGAAGAGAAAGGTCTGGGGCGAGATGGGGATATTCCAGCAGCCATTGTATCCATCATATCTGGAAGGAGCGTCTCAGACGAACTTGTTGTCGTCGCCATGTCAATATGTTATGGCAAGAGCTCATTGAGAGATGGGAATTGCTCTTTCTGTTTCTGAAGCAACATAACTTGACGAGGGAAATCATGGTAATGGTTGAATATCTCAAGGCAAATATAAGACAACGACGGCTCATGATCGGCCAACAGAACCATGACGAAGCAAAGCAAAAAGAGTTTCGAAAACAAGTTTGGCCGCAGCCATGACATCGAGATGTCTTGTTAAGATGGTTAGATCCGACATCACTCCTGCTATGGGCAAAACTGCCGCTGAAAAGAGAATGTGTAAATTCTGGTCTCCCGAACGCCGACTGTATACATATACATACTTATACACTCCTCGTCAAGTCTACTTCTTGTTCTTCGCCTTTCCCTTCTTCTTTCCGCCCTTATCATCCCGTCCACCAGCTCTTGCTCCCAACCTAGATCTCTGGTATGCCAGAACGATATTCTGAACACTGCCCATGTCATGCTTAGGTTTGCGCATGTACGTTAATCTGGCTCTTCTCGCTCTCTTCTCCTTTCTCTGCACCACTTCAATACCCTCCACATTCGGCGAATAGATCTTATACCACATCTCCACGCCAACTCTAGTGAGCTCGTTGCGGAGCAGGATGCCGCTGTCCACGCCGCGTCGGCGGATGTTGATGCACACGCCTGCAAATGGGTCGCCGTTCTTCTGACGGACCAGAAGAATATCGCCAACCTTGGCGGCTTCACGATTCGTCTTGCTGAAGAGAGTTGTGCGGGCTCCTGTGGGATCTAGGATGGCGATTTGTGCAGCTTCGAGGTTGGCAACTGGATCTTTAAAGACGCTGGCTTGAGACGAAGGTGGAGGAAACGCCTTGATCTTTCTGTTGACTATCGGAGCATCAGCCAATGTATCATCGACGACAGTTTGTTCACAAGAGAGAGAATCTTCTGCAGGAACAATGCTTACCATGAGGTTTGCCCGCATCGGCGGCCGTCGGCAATGGAAGACGATTCCGATCCACCTGGCGATATGTGGTTAACGACCTCATGGCCGTCTTCTGCCGGCATGTCTGCCGGAAGACCGATTTCAAACAGCTCAATGGCCGCATCGTCGGCGTAAATAGAGAGGCCATTGTGCGGAGTAATTGGGGTGTCTGTCCTTGTCGGGACTCTCGACTGAGCTCTAGCCTGACCTTCAAAATGTTTCGCGATGCGTTCAGCCAAGTTAAGCGATACTGCCCGAATTTGTTCACCGCCCCCAAATAGGTTCAACCACCATCACATGGAGCTCACAGCAGAGCTCACAGCAGTTTGGTAAATTCTGCTTTCTTGCCAATCCACAGACATGTCCGCCAGAAGCTTTACCAGAGTGCTCCCCCGATGGGAGCATACATCTCTATACACTGCCAAGGAGGCCTTAGTTCAACGACGACTCTTCACAAGCTCAACTGCGTGCCAAAAGCATGGTAAGTCAATCTCGAAAAAGGTTTAATAAAGAGCATCTTCTAATAATATCAGGTGCCGTTCCAAAATTTAAGCCTACATCATCTCCGGAACTCGACAGTATTTTCTCAAACTTCCGCGAGAATCTCTTCCTCCCAGCGCATTTGTCCAAACAACACCTTGATCTCGTCTATGGAAAGAAGCACCAGGACGACATCGAGACCACCCCTGTGACGGTGAACATAGCAGGAGAAGAATTCCCCCTAAAACATATCGACAGGACAAAAGACTTATTGAACCTGAACGATTCCTTATCTAAGATGCTGAAACTCATGACAAAGTCCGACTGGGACAACTTTCCAGCTTTTCTCGAAGGCATGAAGTCTGCAGGTCGCCCAGTGTCGGCTGTATGGCAGGAAAAGTCCATTCGTGCGGCCAGTCGCGGTGGCCGTCTAGATGTCATTCTGGAATGCGCGAGGAGAGTGGCGGATACCGCCTTCAACATCAGCACACGGAATATGGCCAATCATGTTATGTATTGGGTCCAATACACGGCGCTTGCAGATAACTTCGGACAAGAGAAAACCAAAAAGGCCCTCAAAATGGCCGAACATATTGCTGCTTTGATGGAAGACGATGCACATGCAGGGGGCAAGGTTCGTGCCAACGATCCAAGAGCCAGTCCGGAAGTGACAGGAATTCTTTTGGAGCTAAGTGCAATCAACGCGAAGAACCAAGGAGGCATGGATGCGGATGGGAGTGTAGAGAAGTATGCTAAGAAATTCTTGGCTACTATTCACCACAACGACATACAAGGACTTCTTGGATCCAACAATGCGAACGCTCTGAGCAACGGCCTTTTGGCAATGATTACTCCCATCCTTTATGGTGTAAAAACAGCCGCTTCGATACTTGATCAAAGCTCCGAGACAGTCACACAACTCCGCGAGATGGAGAAGAAGTTGGAGGCTGAGGTGACAAAACATGCCGAGGCTTTGCGTGTCAGTGGACTTACCTCCACGGCCTTGGGACTTTGGTCATACGAGAAGATCGCGACTTTGCCATAAAGCGAATGCCTATATTATGGCACAACTGTAAAATGTACAAACTTGTATAATTAGATCTAAGGAAGAACTATGTACTTTTCAAGATGCTTGGGTATGGCGCCTAAGAGCTTCTTCTCTTCCAACCATTTCTTGGAGAACAGGCGATCAGCGTATCGATATGCTCCGTCACACAATATTGTCACCACTGTGTGCCCTTTGCCGAGCTTTTCCGCAACTTCCTTTGCTGCTGCAACGTTTAAGCAAGAGCTTGCGCCCAAGTACAATCCCTCTTCATCGAGACATCTATAAACCATCTCAATGCTCTTCTCGTCGCTGATGCTCACTGAGCCATCCAAGGACTTAATATCAGGACTCAAATTGTCAGTAACGCGTCCCTGGCCAATACCTTCCGTGATGCTGGAGCCACTGCGCTCTTTGAGTAGTCCTCCAGACTGGATATATGAGTGTAAAACACTTCCTGGCGGATCAGCCAAGAAAGACTTGACTTTTCCATTTGACACAGCCTTTAAATATGCGGTTGTTCCCGCAAGAGTACCTCCGGTTCCGGTGGCGCAAGTGAATGCGTCAACCTTTCCACCGGTTTGTGCCCAGATCTCAGGACCAGTTGTCTCAATGTGGGCCTGTCTGTTCGCGGTATTGTCGAATTGGTTCGTCCAGACTGCGTTTTCAAGACGTTCCGCATGTCTCTTGGCTTGGTGGTTATAGTTCTCTGGGTTATCAAAGGCGACTGCAGGAACGGGATAAACCTCCGCTCCAAGAAGTCTCAGTAAATCGATCTTCCCTTGCGACTGGGTATTCGGCATATAAATAACCAGCTTGTAGCCCTTCGATCGGCACACGTGTGCGAGGCCAATGCCGGTATTCCCAGCTGTTCCTTCGACAACTGTTCCGCCAGGCTTGAGCAATCCTCTCTCCTCGGCATCTTTGACGACGTAGAGGGCAGCGCGGTCCTTTACTGAACCTCCAGGGTTCATAAATTCTGCCTTTCCCAAGATCTCGCAGCCGGTTTCGTCGGATAACTTGTTGAGTCTGATCAGTGGAGTATTTCCAATTGCTGAGGATTGTCAGTATATGGCCAGCACTTTTCCAACTATGAGACCAACCTCCAACAAGACCCTTGACAACACCCTGCGCCTTAGATACGCGAATACCATATTGATTTGGGGCTTCCATTTGCGCAGCAGTCTGAGCGGCCAGACGAACTGATGTTGTAAACCGTCTCACGCCGAGTCTATACATGGTTGTAAATTGCTACAACCTTGATAGACACTCTATAAATTGAGAGTGACAATTTTATCTTCTTGGCCGAAGTCGCCATCAATAGACGATGGGTGGCGGCCTTTGCCGAGATCCTCCTTATCTAATCGCAGATACTAACTCAATCGAGTCAAATGTAAACAGTTGCCAATTGTCAACACTATTTTAAAACATCGTGTATGATCGAGATATAATACGCGCTTCGTGAATTAACGCGTTTAATATTGATTTCCGGCACGCGATCTGTGTCCATTCGACCGAACCATTCAAAGATTCCCGAAACTGCTGCGACAAACCTCGCAGCACTCGCCGACCATCGACGACAACAAAACAATCTCCCCGCTCAAAAGGCTTCACTTGCTGTATAAACCTCGAAATCGTGCCATATATATATAAACCAAGATGCCTGGAAAAGTACCAGCTACCAGGTCTGCAAGACCATCTACGGCGGCGTCACGCAAAGCATCGTCACAAACGCCTAATTCAACGCGGGCCTCAGCTGCTTCGCGCATATCCGCTCCATGCGTCGAAATACCTGAAGATACACCAGAATCAGCTTTACGAACGCAAATATGCGCGCTGTTTCGAGATGCGCAAAAGTCGACAGCAGGCCATAGAAAACTAGTTATCAATCTCCGCAAGATACAAGAAGCGTGCTGCTATGAGTCCTCGAGTCGGAAGAAGAAAACTGGTGCTGAGGATTTCGACGAAGAGGAATTCAATCGGGAAGTTACCAGATGTGTCATGAGGATCATGCCTGTGAAGAGAAGTGAGGCGGCGGGAGAAAGGGTTGTCCGCTTCATTGGGCTATTCCTACGCCATGCAAATGAAAAGGACAACGAGCTTATTCCGGCGGAGGAAGACGATGCGGGTGTTATGGTTGAGACGCCTAGCACAAGATTGACAACACAAGTGATGAAAACTGTGCTTCCGCTCTTGACTGCAAAGGAGAAGTTTGTGAGATTCAGATCTACCCAGCTCATATCACACCTTGTCAATTCTCTCGATTCCATGGATGATGATCTGTTTCAGCTCTTGCGCCAAGGACTTCTCAAGAGGATTCGGGACAAGGAGGCCATGGTTCGCGTGCAAGCGGTGCTTGGCTTAGGACGGCTTGCCGGCAATGAGGTTGAAGGAGAAGCAAATTCGGAAGACAGCGATGATGATTCGGGGACTGGGTTGCTTGCAAAGCTCCTGGACGTGCTTCAGAACGACCCGAGCGCAGATGTCCGCCGATCACTTCTAGTTAACCTACCAATCCTACCTAATACTCTCCCGTTCTTGTTGGAGCGAGCAAGGGATCAGGATCCAGCTACGAGACGAGCACTCTATTCGCGCCTGCTTCCCGCCCTCGGCGACTTTCGTCATCTGTCATTATCAATGCGTGAGAAACTTTTGAGATGGGGTCTTCGAGATCGAGATGAGAATGTACGGAAAGCTGCTGGCAAACTTTTCCGCGAAAGATGGATTGAAGATTGCGCAGGTATTCCGGAGGAAGCTCCTGCACCCGGCGAGTCTTCTCCGCCTAACTTCGACGGCCTTCAGGAACTTCTAGAACGCATTGACGTCGTTAACTCCGGAGTTGAAAATGGAGTTGCGCTCGAGGCTATGAAGGGGTTTTGGGAAGGCAGGCCGGATTACCGTGAAGCTGTCACCTTCGACGACCTCTTTTGGGACACTTTGAGCGCAGAATCAGTCTTTATGGCCCGCAGCTTCAACGACTATTGCAGGAATGAAGGGAATAGCAAATTGGAGGTTCTTGTGGAAGAGAAGATGCCCGAGGTGACTAAGCTCGCATATTATCTCCAGCGCTACATCAACGTCCTAGTGGAGGCGCTCAAGAGCGTCGCTCTTCAGGATCCAGAGGACGACAACGAATACGAGGAAGATACTGTTGAACAGGAATTCATTGTTGAACAGCTACTTTGTATGGCCAATACTCTGGACTACTCCGATGAGGTAGGCCGAAGAAAGATGTTTGCTTTACTTCGGCAGTCTCTCGCTGTACCAGATTTGCCAGAAGAGGTTACAAAACTCATCATCGAAGTACTGCGCGGCATCTGCGCCGGAGATGCGGCTGGCGAACGAGAGTTCGTCAGTGTTGTACTCGAAGCTGTGGCTGATATCCATGATACTATCATGGATGAGCCTGTTGATGACGATGTTGATGAAAGCTTTCACTCTGCAAGGTCAGAAGTTAGCGAAAGTGAATCTAGCTCAAAGAAGTCCAAGGAACCTTTGAGTGAGGAGGAACTTCAAGAGAAGGCTATCAGGGAAATCATGGTAAATATGAAGTGCCTGCATATCGTTCAATGCATGTTGCAGAATGTGGAAGGCAATCTTCAGCAGAGCGTTGATCTTGTAGCAATGTTGAACAACTTAGTTGTTCCGGCTGTAAGAAGCCATGAGGCACCGGTTCGTGAACGTGGACTTCTGTGTCTTGGGCTCTGCTCCTTGCTTGATAAGGTAACAATGTCCTCGCTTTCTTTTTGGAGTATCCGGCTAATATTACAAATTTTAGTCACTGGCAGAGGAGAATTTGAATCTCTTCATGCACTTCTTCAGCAAAGGACATGCCGCTCTCCAAATCACAGCGCTTCAGATTCTTACAGATATCCTGACTCAGCATGGGGCTCATCTTCTCGACAATAATCCACCACTTCTCAAAGTCTATCTCAAGGCATTGAAAAGTGGCTCGAAGGGTCCGGAAGTCCAAGCTGCAGCTACAGTGTCCGTGTGCAAGCTAATGCTAGGACGGGTAATCCAAGATTCAGATGCCGCAAATGATCTTCTCAAAACCCTTATCGTCGCCTACTTTGATCCCTCGACGCAAGGAAACCAAGGTGTACGACAAACTCTCTCCTATTTCCTGCCGGTGTATAGCTACAGTCGCAAAGAGAACCAGGATCGGATGAGATCTGTGGCCATGGATGCTCTGCATGCATTGTATAATGTGCATGAGGGGCTTGATGATGAAGATGAGGATTCCGATATGGTGAGCTTAAGTACCATTGGGGCCCATCTCGTCGATTGGACGGACCCCAGGAAATGCTATGTTCCTGGCAACGCAATGTCACTTTCAGAAGAAAGTTCCAAGAAAGCCGTTAATGGTGACGTGCATCTTGATCTTGCAAGTGATATCCTGGATCGCTTGAACAACAATGCTAGCAGTAAGTCTGAATATCTTCCCCAACTTCCAGCTTTTGATCACTGACGGACTACATAGAAGAAGAAAAGAAAATTCTCGCTCCGCTCCTTGGCAAGCTCCACGTCTCCCCTGCGTCGTCAGAAGACAAGATTCGCGAGCTCTACAGCGAAGTCTGCATCGTAGTCGATGACAAACTAGTCGCCGATGCTACTGGGCGGAATGCGCTGTTCAAGATCCACGTCAGTCTAGGCAGGATTGTGAATAGTCTTGGCGAAAAACAGGCAGGAAAGAGCAGTTTGCCTGAAGGTAGGGAAAGTGAGACGCCAGAGGTGGAGACGCCTGTTGCAGAGGAAGATGAGGAGGAGGAGGATGAGGAAGAGAATACTGTGGTGGCAATGAAACAGGAGGCTGTGGAGGAAGAGGATGATGACGAGGAGACCGAGATAACTATAATGGGAGAGACCGCTGTGTTGACTACGAGGCCGAAACCGGGGCAGCGGCCGAGGGATTCGTTGGTGGATGAGCTGTTGAGTGATGATGAAGAAGATTTGTAATGCACTTGGGACACGTGAATTTGGCGTTTTCGGGAGGGTCTGTTGATGCAGTACTGCTGGTATGGAGTGCTCAATGATTAATGGATTTGATACACTACTATTTTGGCAAGAATTATACTCTGACTACATGCACCATGAATTGCTTGTTATAACAGTCACCGGCCACTCCAGCTGAACCAGGCGGGTCCTGGCGATTTGGCGTTAGTGCTGAGGAATTCGGCAGGCTCTTGCAAGGAATGGTGTATAATGCTTTCTATCAAGAGGAATGCCTTTGCCCTGCACTGGGAATATGTTGTTAGAGTAGAGGAATAAGTATTCAATGAATGATGAACATTTAAAGGACATACTAGAAGTTTTATGACATAATTTCATGTCCTTTGTTCAGTTAACCAAAACGCTCACAAACATCACAAAATTATAAAGATCAGAAGAATTACTCTTGCTTTAGTTGAATAGTACTCTGAAAGAAGCGAGTGTCCTCATTTTGCTTGTCTTAAAGAATAACTTTTATGTTTCCTCCCCTCTGCGATGGTGAAGCCCCTCAACCGCCAAGGTGCCGTCCCACTGCCGCCATTGAGCACGGGCCGTCTACCGCAATTCCGCTGCCACAGTGACGGATCGCCAAGCCTCTATTGCATCCGATAAATGATAAACGTGTCGCAGACACAACACACCCGAAGATCACCCGTGCACGTCCTCCCTCCCAAGCACCAAATAAAAATCTCACATCCTTGGCTTTGTTTTCTCACATTACCCATAATAATCCAACCAGATTTTCTGCAATGGCCCAGGAATCCGCATTCACATCTGCAGCAATGGCGACCGCGTTGGAGAACTCGTCTGTGTCGTATGAGGATTTGGCGGAGATCGAGAAGCAGTTTGATGATGCGGAGACGGAGATTAGTATGTCATATGTCTTGCTCTTGAGTTTTTTTATGGCTCTGAGGCATTGGAGAGAGTGTTGAGCTCAATGCCTCGGATGCAGGTGACTCTGCATTCCTGCATCTCGCCGGAGCTTAGATCGCATCCATACTAACAACATCTTACAGTCAGACAACAAGTCGTGCTCACCACTCCCCTCTACAAGAAGCGCGCCGAGCTCCTCTCCAAGATCGAGACCTTCTGGCCTCTCGTCCTGGAGCAAGCGCCCCCAGAAATCGACCAGTACATCCAGCCCTCCGACTCGGCCCTCCTTCTCTCCTCCCTCACCTCCCTCTCCGTGCGCAACTTCGAGATCACCGACCCGGACGCAGATGCCGGCGGCGACCCGCGCTCCATTGCCATCACGCTCGAGTTCAGCGACAACGAGTATTTCGAGGACAAGGTGCTGGAGAAGAAGTTCTGGTACCGTCGCCACCACGACGGCTGGTCTGGGCTGGTCAGCGAGCCGGTGAAGATCCACTGGAAGAAGGGCAAGGACTTGACGGAGGGCCTGCTTGATCTTGTTGTCAAGGTGTGGGAGGCGGAGCAGAGCGCCAACGGCAAGGAGGGGCTGAGCAAGGCGCAGGAGGCGCTGGAGAAGAAGATTGAGGGCACGGGAATGGGCGGGGTGTCGTTCTTCAATTGGTTTGGGTTTATTGGACGAAGAGTCAGCAAGGAGGCGTCGGACGCGGCGAATAAGCGCGAGGAGGCGAGACGCAAGGGGGAGAACGTGCCAGAGGTGCCGATTACGGAGGAAGAGGAGGAGAAGGAGGATAGGGAGATGAGCTTGGAGATCTTCCCGGATGGGGATGATTTGGCGATTGCGGTTGCCGACGACTTGTGGCCGGGTGCGATTAAGTATTTCAGTGAGTTTACCATTGCGTGTGGTTTCTGAGATGGGAGTGGAGAGCTAACGGATTGTAGCACAAGCGCAAGAGCAGGACGCGTTGTCCGACATGGACTTTGAGTCTCTGGACGGGGACGAGGGGTCGTTCGAGGGACTGTCCGATGCCGAGGAGCAGGATGAGCGGGCGGCGAAGAAGCAGAAGAAATAAGCGTGTCATGGTGGGACTATAAAAAGTGATTTTCGGAATGGCGTTATATATCCAGGATACTGGACAACCTCGCCCAGCTATTGCAATGTCTGCACTCTTGTATAAGGTAGCCACAAATTGCGCCACGTGTAGATAGTATATAGAGAACAGGACTCAAAAGTAATAGGCTTTGGCATAACATAAGAATGGGTGGATACTTTCGATTGTATATCTTATTAGGATTGGATATTGATGTTAGACTAACTGGGGGTCTATGGGAATATCGCCAAATCCATCATGGTTGCCCTCCCCATCATCACCATTATAATACTCAAACTCTCCCTCATCATAATCGACCTCGTCCTCATCCTCATCATGCCCCTCGTCGTCATCCTCTCCCACCATCTCATCATCCTCATAGTCCTGCTCCGTGCCATACGCACTGCCCGGAAGCTCCGCCATCAGCGGTGTCCCCTCCGCATTCGCCTCCCCCATGGCCGGCAACGCATACTCCTCCGCCTCCACCTCGGGCACAACACTCAACCCGGGAATCCCCTTCCCGCCCGCCTTCCACTTCCTCGCCGCCAGCCTAATGCGCCTCTTCCTCGCCCCCTCCGCCACCGGCTCGCCCACCTTGATGCCCAGCTTCTTCAGATCCGGCATGGGCACGCTGACCTTCCCATTCTTAGCCTTCTCCTCCACGTGATCCGGGATCTTGAGCACGACCTCGAACGCCGAGTCCGGGACCAGTTTGCCGGCGCGGATCGCAGAGATCTTCGTGCGCATCACCGCCTTGATCTTCGCCCAGCTCCCGTTGCAGTACCAGCCGTCGGTCTCGAGGTCGCAGGTCGATCGCAGGTTCGGCGTCGAGGCGAGACGCTGGATCAGCGGGTCGGTGATGTCGCAGACTTGCCAGATCTTGCCGTCGAGAGTGAGTTTCTTGCCGTCGAAGATGTGGCTGTCAAGGCTGACGTCCGTCAACTGTGCTCTTCTCGTGTACTCTGATCGTATATCCGTCCACGGCTGTCCGGGCACCTTCTCCGTCTCGTCGTAGATCTTGAAGAAGAGGGTTTGGTAGAAGCGGTACTTGGGATCGGTGCGGGGATCCACGCCGTAGCGGATTATGGCGTCGCGCCAGGGCCCGCCGCGGAATTGGTAGCCGACGTACTGAATGGCGGGCTTCAGGAGGTAGATGCCGGGGGAGGCGCTGACGCGGTTGAGGATTGCGCGGCGTGTCCAGATGGGGCGTTCGGAGAGGGCGGATTGGAGCTCATGGATGAGGGAGAGGAGAACTGGGTCGTCGGGTGGAGGGTTCGGAGGGCCAGTAGGGGTAGCGGCCACGTCGTGCGCGATGTAGAGGGTGCCGAGTTTGGCGGGCGCCGAGTTGTTGATTAGAGTTTTGGCGCCAGTGCGAGGATCCGTGGTGATTTTGATGGTGGGGTTTTGGTGGTAGCCCCAGTTGAAAGGGAGGGGGTGATCGGTCATTATAGGGGGTGGGATGAGTTCGGTTAGAGGCTTGGGACCGCGGCTTGGGTCGAGCTTGTATTCTTTTAGCTTTTCAAGATCGCCGGTCATGATTGTGTTGCGGAATTTGGTCATGTAGTTGCCGCGGGTGGTGGAGTAGTGAAAGTCGGCGAGGCCGCGGTAACGATGGGTCTGTTCGATCGTGCCGATGGGTTCGATATGATAGCTTCCGCGACAGTCTCTGAGCCTCCTCTGAAGATCTCTTGGGTCATCAAGCCGCGAATGTGATAATAATCCTGGTGTTTGGTCTCCGTGAGATGGCTCCATGGACGGTGTTTCAGCAGCATCGGGATGGTACTCGTAAGCATCCTGGGATCCCCTTTTGCGTTTGCGGCCTGTTCTCTTTGGAAGAGTGACCTTCACTAATACGTTGTTGGTGGGCGCATTGTGTGAGAGGTTGGGAGGGCATGACAAGTCTCTTGGACGCATGTATAATGGAAGGCATGCATCATAGTCGTCCGCATCAAGTATCTGGAAGTTTGTTAGCCATGGCCGATGCGTATTTTAAGGCGTATAGAGGAATCAAAGAACATGGAGAGATGAGAAGAGCAAAGCTAGCCAACGAAGGATGCAAATGGACTACTCATGAGTCTTGTCATCAAGTTCCATAACATGCGACGTACCTGGGCGAAAGGTGCACCTCTTCCGAAGGTCTTCAATGCGTTGTCGATGTTTTTAATTGCCATAGGATGCTCCACCGCGACAATCTCTCTGCCAGGGACCATATATACCGGAGCAGAGCCGGCCCCAGCCATGATGATCTCCGTTGACTCTGAGCCTCTCCTATGTGTCTTTCATCAACGATTTCATCAACGTCGAGCACCTATCTCTGGACTTTGGCCCCCCGGTCACGTGCGGTGAGTTAAAATTGATGGCTCGATGGTGAGGAAGTGGCAATCGACACAAAGATGGTCGAAGCGGATAGATAGAAGTATGGCGATGTAGAGATGTCGTATTATCTTTCTGTGGTGTTGATATAAGATTTACAGAGATGAATCGATCCTCGAAGTCCTGTGATAAAGTTTTGTGATTAAATAATGTTAGAGTTAGAGGTTATGGTTATGGTTATGGTTATAGTAGTAGTAGTAGGTACATTATACATGATAGGTACACAGGTACATAGAGGCAACGGTCGTTGCCAAGCGGCCCGTGGTAAGCTGGCTCTGACGCTTCTATTGTACGCGATCGTGCGATTGGCCAGCCCCCACCTGGGGGAACGAACAGGACGAACAGGACGAACATCACATCTACAATCGGTGTAAACAGCCTTCAGCCTCCTTCGACAACCACACTGCAGCATTCGAACCACGACGACCATCTTCACTTCTTCTTCGAGCAGTGATTTGGTTTTGAATTTACAGAGAGTCGCGCAGAACGCCTTCAAAACTTTCCGATGTTGGCCTAGGAGCTCTGTACCTCGCCTGCCAGCTCAGGACCTGACAGCTCGACCAGCGCGGATCCATAGGTACGCTCTGTGCAGAGTGCCGAGTGTCAGTGATAAAGTGAGTCCGAGTCCTGGCTGACAATCAATTGATGCGGATCTGGGATCCTCAGTCATCACTTGTTCAAGCTATGCTGACACTGCACCAAGCAGGTTCCATTTCGTGACCATTTCGTGACGACCCTGAGTTCCCGACCACAACCGACCGACCTCCTTCGCCGTCGCATTTACCATCACCATCACCATATCGTTAGAATACTGGGCATAGCCTCAACCTGACTTGCTGTATATCGGGACTCTGATATCTCGATACACGCCGTGGTCAGTCAACCGATTAGACACATGTGGTTGGAAAAACATCAAACTCTGCTTGTATCAGTGAATATCCTAGTATTCTATAAGTTTTGAAACAGCACACAGGAACGCGATCAGCAATCCAAGTTTAAAGGCACCAAGCACTTCCTGTGCGACACCTACGGATTGTACGGCCTGAAGCAACATTCTTTGGTTCTCTAGGCAGCCTGCTGCGTCCTCCAAACAGCCATAGTGCAGTATCTTCAGCATAGACGTCAAGATGAAAGGGTTCAGGCAGAGAGTTGTAAGATTATTCCCAGCATTCTCGTTCTTTCTTCCTTTGGTAAGTGTCCTGACTTTTGAATGTCTAACTCATTCAGCACGATCAGCTCTCGCGTACGAAAGATCCCAACAAATCGTCGAAGAAGAATAAGGAGTCGAAGGATGGCACTTCATCCCCGTCCACCTCGACTTCGTCAAGAGAGGCGGCCCAATCACCAATTGTCACACCTTCAGCCTCAACAACATCTCTAAACGATCCACGAAACAAGCCTCTGCCATCTCATGATGGAGGAGCCCCTACCAGTGGACATACTATCGCGCCGCCTTTGGCGCCATCGAATTCTTTAAATACCGGACAGCACGGCCTGATTCCATCCGTGGACAGATTCAACTCGCTCGGCCCAGGTTCTCCCGGCGGTGCAGCTCCTGGCACTCCCAGCCGGCATCAAATACTGCCCCCGAGCGTCATTATTAGCCCAAGCGCCCCAGTACGTCTCTGAGAGTTCCGTTGCTAATTCTTTCTGTGGTTACTAACTTATGCCGTAGCATATTCCACCGCCTGGGTCTGCAGAAACGATGCCCCACGATTTAGCACCTCCAAAGGCTGGCTCAAAATCTCTCGTTTTCGACAGACTCCAAGCCACACCCAAGGACGTGCCTGAAGGCATCAGAACTCCAAAGCGCCAACATTCCTCGCGATTTGATATATCTCCGCAACGTGAGTTGGAGAAGCTGCCTGGATTTCACGAAGTCCCGCCAAATCGGCGACAGGAACTGTTCATGCAGAAGATTGACCAATGTAATGTCATCTTCGATTTCAACGATGCGACAGGCGATATGAAGTCAAAAGAAATCAAACGACTAGCGCTTCATGAGTTGCTAGACTATGTTGCAAACAATCGCCAAGTCATAACTGATGCAATGTATCCGCGTGTGGTGGATATGTTCAGCAAGAATCTCTTCCGGCCTATACCACCACCAATGAATCCACAAGGAGAGGCTTTTGATCCTGAGGAAGATGAACCAGTATTGGAAGTTGCATGGCCGCATATTCAAGTGGTCTATGAATTCTTCCTCCGTTTCATCGAAAGCCAAGATTTCAATACCAACATTGCGAAGGCATTTATCGACCATAGCTTTGTGCTCCAGTTGCTCGAATTATTCGATTCCGAAGATCCAAGAGAGCGGGATTTCCTCAAGACTACTCTCCACAGGATATATGGGAAATTCCTCAATCTTCGTTCCTATATCAGAAGATCTATCAACAACGTCTTTTTCCAGTTCATTTACGAGACGGAAAGGTTCAATGGCATTGCAGAACTACTGGAGATCTTAGGATCGATTATCAATGGATTTGCACTGCCTCTCAAAGAAGAGCACAAACTATTCTTAACCAGAGTCCTGATTCCGCTACACAAAGTCAAGAGTCTCAGCATGTATCACCCACAACTTGCCTATTGTATAGTGCAATTTCTGGAGAAGGACGCTGCTTTAACAGAAGAGGTCAGTAGTTTAATTTCGCTGTTGCAACATATTTACTAACGCAATGCAGGTTGTCTTGGGTCTACTGCGATATTGGCCAAAGGTCAACAGCACCAAAGAAGTCATGTTCTTGAATGAGGTCGAAGACATATTCGAAGTCATGGATCCGGCAGAATTCGCCAAAGTCCAAGAACCATTATTCCATCAACTTGCGAAATCCGTGGCAAGTCCTCACTTCCAAGTTGCCGAAAGAGCGCTTTACTTCTGGAATAACGAATATTTCTGCAATCTTGTCAGCGACAATGTCGAGGTCATTCTGCCGATCATGTTCGCACCTCTATATGAGAACTCTAAGGGCCATTGGAATAGGCATGTAATTTGAAATCCGTACTTTGGATGCCCGCTAACATCACGCAGAACGATTCACGGCATGGTTTATAATGCCATGAAGCTCTTTATGGAGATCAACCCTCAGCTTTTTGACGATTGTTCTCATGAGTACACCGAACACCAAAACAATGCCGAAGCGCGTATTCAAGCTAGAGAGAACAAATGGAAGGCCCTGGCCGAGCAAGCTAAGCATCGTAAGACGAATGGGGCAGCGTCGCGGTCAGGTACCGGCACGCCAAGTCGAAGCAAGATCTCTGCTCCTCGCCGAATCGATGAGATTGATCCTATGACGGAAGAAAACCAAAAGCGCCTAGACTCCCTGAAGTTGCAGGATGGAGAGCGGAGAGAGCGAAGACCTAGTCTTCATGATCGTCAAAACTCGGTAGGCAGCTCCAGAAGCCAGCGATGATTTACTGCGAATCTATGCCGCTTGTCTTCTGCTGCCTTCTCCTGTCATGATTCTTGTAGCCCGAAAGAAATCCTTGCTTGTCTTGATAGATTTTTGTTTTGGGTTTACCACTCTTTTTTGGGGGGTTTTTTTCGTTGCGCTAGCATTTTGCGTCTCGTTATTACCGGAGTTCGGATATTGACTCTATCTTCAGAACGAAAGTCTGGATCTCACCAGTTCAAAGAAGGAGGAGCGGGTGCGAAGCGACGATAATGCCCAGTTTGTCAAGTCCGTGGAGGTGCTGTCTAGCGAGGCTGCTGTTGCGGTGGTTGATACAAAAGAGGAACAGTGACACTGCGGGAGAGTTTGGCTAGCTTTTTCGACGGATGGATGGGTGGATGGATGGATGGATGGATGGATTGATTGGTGACGATTGCGGGAGAAAGGGACCGATGCACTTCTTTTCGTTCGAGCAATGCGCAGAGCAAGCAGAGCAGAGCACATTAGGGATTTCTGGTAGATAAGGATTTGACGCTGGGGGAACTTGTGCCTCGTACCCCTTTTCCTAGTTTTACACATGATTCACGATCAGGCATAGTGTTGAAAGCGTTTCAAGCCGCGAGGCGAGGCGAGTCGAGTAGCACAATTTCATCATAGAGCTTAGCCATTGGTTTTTGTTATGTCTTTTTTGACGTTGATGGACTAAAAGGTTTGGGGGGCTTTGATGCGACGGCTGATAGGAAGTGAGATTCAAAATGCTCATATGCATCCTTGACCCTTAGCTAGACTGTTTTTGTATTCACGTTGATGGATTGTCAGGAGTCTAACATCATGACGGCATCTTCCTGCAATGATTTCAGGCATCTCGTCGGGTCGATAAGACTCTGAAGCACGGCAATAGTGGTAATGATAGGAACGTTTGCGACGATAGGGTTAGCCAAATGTCCAAAAAAAATTCAGCGAAAGCCGACGACATGTTAGCTGATAGCAACATCTAAGAAGCAAACGTCCAAAAGTCGTAACAAGGTACTGCTGGTATTGAATTTAATTATCGATATCATTTTGGCCCCCAAGGATCAACTTCTATAAATACAACGGCAGCCAAAGCTCCAACATTTTCTAATATATGTCTCCGCCTCAGCTTCCTAACGCCCTATGCCCATTCTATCACATCACAATATCAGTACCAAAACCAACAGAATGATCAATACCATAATCAACAGCCCAATACAGCAACTACTCCACTTATCCTCGTTCCGCCTCATCACCCACCCCACCTTCTGGATCCCTGTCTGTAGCTTTCCTCCCACACGGTCCGCCAGCGTATCCACATGATCCAACATCTCCACCTGCTCCTCCAACTCCCTCCCCATATCATGCGCCTGCTGCCTCAAATTGCCCACCGTCCTGAACACGCCATCCAGAGCCTCATCCTGGTCATTCATAATGCGCAACTGCTCCTGCTCCTCGAACTCGCCGTACGCATCCTCTCCCGCGGCCTGCTCGTCGCCCACTCCCTGCGCAAAGGCCCTATCCAGAGACGCTCTCCGGGACAGCGTCTTGAGCAGCTCCCCGCGCATATCCTCGACTTCATTGCCGACCTCGTCGACGAGGCGCTTCCGACGCACTACTTCTTCTATCTCGAGACCGTATTTGTAGGGGTCGGACTCGATGGCTGCGACGGAGGAGACGAGGTCCGCGAGGTCTTCGGCGAGGAGGGAAAGGGAGGACTCGAGCTCGGTGCGGGCGGAGGTTACTTCGGGGGAGGTGGGGGAGGGGGAGAGGGAGCGGATGCGCAGGTAGGATGTGAAGAGGGGGCGGGTGGTGTTGAGTTGGGAGAGGACATCCCTAAACAAATGTTAGTTCGACGGTTTCCTCTCTATTCATGTCGTTTCGGATGGCTAGGAGACCCACGCTTGGACTTGGAGGAACGGATCCTCTTCATTCGCGGAGGACATCATCCTCGTGAGGTATCTGGGCTATGAGCCCCCAAAGTGTAATTGCTCTGGTTTGAGGGTTCGAAGTTATAGTTGTAGAGGAAATGTGGAGGTGAACGGGGAAGCAAGGCTGAGTGAGACCTGGAAGGCTGACGTTGACGTTGCAGGCACGGAAACTGCCGCAACATGCAAGGTAACGCTCAAAAATTATTTTTGGCCCTGCACAACGACAAGTTACAACTGCTCCAGGCCATAAACCCTCCCTTCAGCGGCAATACGTCGCAAAGATAAAGTCAATCATGGCGCCAGCAATTCCTCTTCCATTACAAAGTGATTTTGGAAGTGCGGAAGAGTATGTTGACTCGTTGCTGCAGTTTGCGACTACTTCGACCCTGTTCCAGACCCTGTGTGGTGGGGTTCATATCCTGGATTTCTTCACACGAGAGCCGAGTCTCTATGAGTCTGTTTTGCCAGAAGAATGGCGCACATGGCTCATAGATTGCGACTCTATGCAATTGCTGGATCTGTTTATGCGCGACGACCTTGAATTGGCGTCTCATGCAACCAACGGCTCAAAGCCTCCTCAAAGTCTCATAGATTACATTTCAGACATCCGCAAGCACTCTCTGAAACGAGAATACACACCCAGAAAGCTCAAACAGAGCAAGCTGCCACGCCACGTAGCGGTGGGAATGGTGCCAAAGAAGATTCATGAAGTCGCCAATTTCGCAGACTACGTGGATCGTCTGGCGCAAGACGTTGCTATACAAACTACGAAGGACATTACTCATTATGTAGATTTCGGCAGCGGGCAGAATTACCTTGGACGCACTCTGGCCAGCCCACCGTATGATAGGCACATTATTGCTGTGGAGGGCAGGGAGATCAATATCAGTGGGGCGAAGAATATGGATATTCTGGCGAATTTGGCAGAGAGGGAGGTGGTGATGAGGAATAAGAAGATGTATCGGCAGAAGATGGATGAGGAGGCGGCTGCGAAGGATGAGGAGAAGAGATATTCAAAACCCCAAGCGCCTCCAGCAGAGACTGTTGCTGATTTCAGACCCTATAGCGACCTTGCGACTATATATACGACGGGCGAAGGGAAGGGATCGATACAGTATATCGAGCAGCTATTGAACGATGGAGATTTGTCGAAAGTTGTACCTCAAATTGAGAATGTGGACTCGGAGTCAGATCTGGTACCTTCGCTGGAGCAATTGGAACTGCAAGACAGTGGGCATTCCCAGCAATGTTGCAACAGCAAAGCCGCAAATGAGCAAGCAAATGGCAGAAAAGCGAAGAACCAGAGTCTCATGACAATATCCATCCATTCATGTGGAAATCTTTCGCACCACGGCATTCGGTCTCTCCTCCTAAATCCATCAGTTAACGCCATTGCGATCGTCGGCTGCTGCTATAATCTCCTCACCGAACGTCTTGGTCCACCAACCTACAAAAACCCGATCCTCCGTCCGAATCTCCAGCCAGTCAACGCACGCGTCGCGCGGGAATCGGAGGCCTATGATCCGCATGGCTATCCTATGAGCGAACGGGTCGGGACTTACAATGGCGACGGGATCCGTCTCAACATTACTGCTCGCATGATGGCGGTGCAGGCACCCCAGAATTGGACGGAGAAGGAAAGCGATGCTTTTTTTACGCGTCACTATTTTCGTGCATTGCTACAGAAAGTGTTCCTTGATAGGGGAGTCGTCACAGCTGCTACGCCTCCGCATGCCCCGAGGCTGGGTGATGCACCGAGGAATGACCGTACGGATCCAGTTATTATTGGATCACTGCGGAAAGGATGCTACGTTTCATTCACTGCATATGTCAAGGGTGCGATTGAAAAGCTGACAAGAGATCCTGAGAGTGGGAGAGGCATAGCAGAGAAGATGGGAGGAATGACCGACGAAGAGATTGATGCTTATGCACAGAAGTATGGGCCAAGGAAGAAGGAGTTGAGCGTCATGTGGAGCCTCATGTCTTTTAGTGCTGGAGTGGTTGAGAGCTTGATCGTTACTGATCGATGGCTTTTCCTGAAGGAGCATCCAGATCAGGTTAAGGATTGCTGGGTTGAGGCTGTATTTGACTACAAGCAGAGTCCTAGAAACCTGGTCGTGGTCGGCATCAAGAGATAAAAATCAAAATGATACATAAGCCACCTTATTTCTTCAAGCACGGTTTCAGACATGGCTTCATTATCTATCAATACTTCAGATATAAGGATCATTCGCCTGGGACCTGTTTCCTAAGCCTCACTCTTTGGCAATGCTACCAGATGCTTCTTAAAGAAAGCGGCGACTTGATCATATCTGGAAATTCGTCAGCTAGGTCATTTTAAAGCACTTCTCTGATCTCTGACACATACCCTCGCTCAAACTCTCTCGCATTTCTTTCATCTTCCAGATTTGCTCTTGCGCCCATCCAGCCGTGGTGCATGTCTTTGAATGTCTCAACTACACCTACGTAGCCTTCGCGGCTGAGTACTTCTTCATACCCTTTCACCTCATCAACTGGCTCGCCTTTGGATGGAAGGCAAATATGGGGGATGGTGAACGCTTCTGCGTCTGCTTTGCTCAATTGTCTATGAGATGGTCAGCAAGGTTGAATTCTCGAGAGGTCAAAGACAGAACGGAGCGACTTACGCTGGGTGTACCTGTCCTGAGGCCTTGAAAGGTGTATTCTTCGCCGAGGCCAGAGACACCAACTACGCCCAATATTAGTTCAATGCTCCCGTTCTCAGCCTCAGCCCGCATAAATGAAGCAGCGGACATACTTTTCCACCCCAACAAAGGCCCAGCGTCCCCCACGCCTTCACATCCGGCCATTTTCTCTTCACCTCCTCGGCAACCTGCAGCAACGTGGGCAAATTTGCCTCAAAACTGGCTTTCTCCCTGCGAAACTTTGCGATTATCTCTTTCTTCTCTTCTGTATCGGGCGGCAGGGCGTGTTGTGGCATTCCGCCGCCCCTGAAGAAATCAGGAATAATGACGAGGCCATGGAGCCGTGCGGCGAGACGGTCTGCGCCTTGGAAAGTCTGGGGAAAGAAGCCGAAGATGTCGTAGATGAGGATCACACCGGTGGTGGAGGAGGGCGAGCCGGTGATGTCTGGATAGGGGTTAGGGGAGGCGTCACGTGCATATGAGAGGTGTATGAGTGGGGATGGGGAATTAGGGAATAATATGTACAGGTGTTTAGGCCAGCTACTTCTTCATATTTGCCTTTTGGGACATAATTCTCCGTCACCACTGGACCCAGAGCGCAACAAGCTTCACTCGCCATTTTCGACTTTCGGCGTTGGCTATTCTCGGCGTATGTAGGCGATCTATCCGTGTATGTATGCTTAAAATTGCCCGACCCGAACGGTGATCTTGCAACCTTGGAATTTCAACTACGGATTCTCAAACCATGGCTTCTTGTCTCTGTATTTATACATAAGACTTACATTATTCTACCAAAGTTGGAAATATGGTCATCGCAGGAGTGGATGTCGCAATTACACTCGTCGCCTACCACGTCGGCGAAGGGCAAGTCACCGCGATCGCCGCCAAGGAGATACCGGGCATAACAGATGCCACCCAACTGCATGGGCAGCGATGGCAATGCGGCATTGAACCATGTTCGAAATCCGTGTGGGAGGGACCTTGAACTAGGTACATATTGTTGGCCTACCCCAGGAGCTCAGTTTGTCTCAGCAGAAAAGCTTGTTGGGTCGTCGATATGGCCTCGCCAAATATTCTAGAGCTTGACGGGGCTTGTAAATGTGGATGATAATGGAGTAGCAAAGGCGGAAGAAGAAGGCACGGCGGTCCTGGAAGAAGAGCCGTACTCGATACTTACGAGGGGCCAGGTGGTGGTTCAGTGGTTATTATTGTGCTGGCTTGGTTTTCCGCGCTGTTGAGCCCTATGAGCCCGAGTATCTATTATCCAGGCCTTGAATGTCCTCGCAGATGAATCATCAGTTTCGCTGACTGAGATATCCCTTATCATCACATCCGACCTTATAAGCTCCTCATGCTTCCCTCCTCATTCTAAACCACCATCCTGACCTCCTCCCAGATATTCCAAGGCATCACCCCGGCCTTCAATGTCCCCATTTCGGACAGCCAGGGCCGCCGTCCCCGCTACCTCCTCTGCTTCATTCTCTATCTAGCCGCAGACATCGGGCTGGCCCTGCAATACTCCTACGCTGCCCTGTTCATCCTGCACTGCCTCCAATCCGCCGGCTCCAGCAGCACCATCGCCATCGCCCCCGCCATCATCACAGACATCGTCACCTCCGCAGAACGAGGCACCTGCTTCAGCTACGTCCAAGTGGGCGCCCTGGTCGGGCCCGCGTTCGCACCCATGCTGGGCGGTGTGCTGAGCGCGTACCTCGGGTGCCGTGCCATTTTCTGGTTTCTGGTCATCTACTGCGGCGTGCTGATGCTAACCTTCGCGGCACTGTTTCCAGAGACATACAGGAAGATCGTGGGGAACGCTAGCATCCAGGCCCAGCGGTGGAACCAGTCGCTCCTCTCCCACCTCGCCCTGCGCAAGTAGCGCAACTCGGGCATAGCGGGCGAAGGCAAGATCGGACTGACGGGCGCGCTGCGCATCCTCTTCGACAAGGAATGCGGCATCCTGCTGCGGTACACTAGCCTCATCTTCGCGGGCTTCTACATGATCACGGTCGCTGATTCTGTTTTGGTTGGACCCACGCTGTCGGGCACGTGTCACCACATCCGGCACTTTGGTCGTGGACTTGAACCAGGCGAGTCCTGCGACGGCGACGGCGGCGACGAATCTGCGCAGGTGTCTGCTGGGAGAGGCGGGGGTGGCGGCGGTACAGCCGATGCTGGGGGCAATAGGGCAGGGGTGGACGACTACGCTGTTGGTTGGGCTGCGGGTTGGCTCTTTGGCTATTGTACAGCGGGGAACGAAGTGGCGGGCGGAAACAAAGGCGAAGGAAGAGAAGAAAAGGGATGAATCCGAGGAAAAGAAGAGGAGAAAAGAGGAAAACGCTGTTGCTGCTCTAGCATCTGGAAATTCAGGCGCTGTAGCTGTGGAACATGAAGGAAAGAATATCCGTGCCACCTAACCAGCACCTACCTAGTAGTAGGTGCGGCTTGAATGGCACGGATAGATGTTTTGCGTAGACAAGACTCGCCTGAAGATTGTACAATACAGTCTTATAGATGAAGCTCTCATGTGAATTGATATATAAGAGAAATTGAATCCGCTCACCATCTTCCAAGCCCATTGAAGTCAGCGCCATTGCCTTCTTAAACTTCTTTTCACAGCTTATTCTTCGTTTCTCACCAACCATGGAGCATTCACCACCTTTTGCTCACATCCATAACTGATTCAATATGGTTTCATTCCAATCAATATCTCGTACATCAACTCCGTTCTTCCCACAAGCAAGCAATCGCTCCCCCATTCCTTCACATCTTCCATTCTTTCATCCACTCCCCAATCCCCCACATCCATCTAAACCATAGTAGCCAGATACAAGCTCGCCGCCGCACTCAAGCCAAACACCGTGAATCCAGTCCTAATCACGGTCTGATTCGCAAACGTCCGTCCAGTATCCCACACCAAATGCCTGACGCCATTGAAGGCGTGGAAAGTGAATGGCAAGGAAACCGCCAGCTTGGTGGCCACCTTAGCCGCGACGGGCCAGGCTCCGAACGCCGCCGCCATGCTTGCGGATCCGAAGTCCAGGCCGACGAGCGGGGCCAGCAGGTAGCCGGCGCCGAAGATGTAGAACGGCCCAGCAAGGGCGACGCCTGTGATACGATGCAACATGGACGCGTACCAGGTGATCTGCGGCTTGTAGATGCTCAGATGCGGGGAGGTAGGGCGGTTGCGGCGCTGGGCGACGAGGATTTCGTAGGATTCGGCGGGGGTGGTCCTTTGCGTCGCGACGGGTCTGGGGCGAGGGTTAGCTGGGAGTTGTGGGGAGGTGATGGGCTGAGGTGAGGAAAGCTCAATGAGCTAGATTGGGTGACGGAGGTGGGTTGAGCTGGGATCAAAGACGGAGATAGAGGACGCACCTAGTCTGCACCTGCGATGTGATGGCGATCGGAGCAGCGAGGTTCTTGGCCGCCATCTGCTGGATCATGGATGGCTTCGCGACTGTGATGCGTCCTGTTAGCAATTCGTCCCTTCACGCAGCAATCATCCCATGATGCCATGATGCAATGCTCCCCGCTCTGCTCCCCCGTGGATCGAAGGGGACGTACGCCTCCGCAGCGCCTGCTGTGACGATCTAGTTGCGAACATTGTGGGCGATATCGATGTCCTGATGCGCTGTCGAAGGCTTCAATGGAGCAATGGGCAGAGAGAGTGAGAGTATCGTCGTAGGTAGTGTGGAGGTCGTGCAACTGCACCGGAGGAGGCTCGAGAATTCCCGACCCAATGCGTTACCGAGGACCCGGCGAGCGTCACGCATTGAAATATGCATGCGCTGATTGGCTGATGCCCTCCCCAAGCTTTCCCATTGCACATTACATATTGGGCACGTGATCACTTAGCGAATTGAGCGCTAGTCGAACCACATCTGAAAATCTTGCGGGCGCGAAACTTCTCTTCTTCTTCTTCTTCTTCAACGAACAATAAACATCGCAACGCTGTGAATAGATGGTGGCCGCGATGCATTGACGGCTCTTTGGCGTTATGCCATTGAGATGTCTCCTTTTCTTGTTCTGAGAGCAAGCTATGTTCTGTCGTTAATCTCCGGCCAAGGAACTCTATTCTTGAGTCAGTTTCATTTTATGAACTACATTATCTCTTCTCGTGTTCTTTATATATGTCGTATAGAGCGAATAGGACGAATTGGATATAGAATACGTTATTCCCGAAATTTTGGTGCACTATGGACTTCTGTGACTTGGCTTCTGAAAAGCATGTTGTTTCTCTAGAGAGCTCGACGTCTGTTGAATGGACTCTGGTGATGAATACATTTATGTACAATGATAGATCATTATCTGCATGTTTCCTTCACAGTATGGTTGTGAATATGTACTGGAAACGAAGTAATGCGTTTTGTTCAGAGTAATATGACTCCTTTCCTACCATATCCACTTGTATCGAGGTGCTTTGCACTGATATTTGTCCCGCCTCAAACGCCTTTCACGCCACCAAATGCTCCGTATGCCCCCCAATTCTTCTGAAACCCTCTCTTCCTCAATTCCTACACTCCAAAATGGCTTTCTTCAACTTATGATCCCCCAACTTGACAATCTGCGCCCCAACAATCGGCCCCACGAACTCCTCAACTTGCGCTCCCAAGCCATTACCGTCTGCCCCATTCCCATTCGTCAACATCGTCCCTTCATCAGCAATACTCCTCACCGCCTTCACCAACGCTCCCGTCGCCATCTCCGCATCCAGAGGACTCTCAATCTGCCCCCTCGCCAGCACACTATTGTACGCCTTCAAATTCGGGATCACGAGCATCCTGACAGCCTCCGGGCCTCCCACCGCTGACAAACCACTGATGGCGCCGTAGTGCTGATCTAACGGCTTCTTGGGATCGAGGAAGTACTTGAGGAATGTGCGAGCGAGGCGGGGTTTTAGTTGCTGTGATGATTTGGCGTATTTCTTTGCAATGTGTCCGATTAGAGATGCGGAGTATTCGCGGAGTTTGTAATGGTCGCGGATCTCGTTCGACGAGGCACCCGCAATGCCGCGACCAATGAGGCAGGTGAGGACGGAGGAGCAGAGAGTGGTGGTATACGGATCGATGAACAACCTCTCATTCCTCGTCAGCGCGCTCGTAAGTTCCATCATCGTCTGCAGCACAAAGATATTCTTAATATTATGCGTGACCTTCTCAGCGATAAACTGCACAAGGTAAGGCACGAGCTGTTGCAGACTTTCGTCATTCTCAATGCTGGCAAGGGCTGCAACACGGAGGCGCACGACGTCCTCATCGGGGTCCGTGGCCAGGATTGCGGACCGGATTTTATCAAAATATAGTATGAGTTCTTTGGAGAGGATGTGTTTGACTTGAGGCTTGAAGCCAACGTTGTCGTTGCCCGTGAGGGCGGCGAGGGCGGGGTTGACGTTGGCGCCTTTGGGGACGAGCTCTTGGGTTCGAGCTTCGGCTGTGGTTGGGTTTTGAGGTATCGAGGGTTGAACACCTTCGACGGCGAGCCAATGTGCTATTGCTTGTTAGCAAGGTAGATGTAAGGGAGAGCAGAGTTGGCTACCAGTGAATGAGATATCCCGCGGAACCTTTGGCAGCGGCGCATTGATGAGCTTCTCAAAATCCACCTCCTCATCCTCAATATAGAACAGAGGCTGTCCAGGGCCCAGCGATGCTTCTCCAAATCTCAGAGGCCTTGTAGATTCGTAGCCATATAATGGTTCCACATCCAGTACTTTCAACGCTTGCGATATGTCCTGTGTTCCCAGTACTGTCCGCTTCCCCTGCTGCATAAATCGCATTGCCTCCACAATGACCTGTCCCACGCGGTATTCCACTTCCTGTGACAGTGCTCTTACTGCCTCCTCGCTCAGTTGCGATATGCCTACTGACTCTGCGACATCTCTAACGTTGTCGGCATTCCAGACGAGTTTCTGGTCTGCCATGATTGCGAGAGGCAGGAGGGATCGCGGAGTGGGCTATCAATGGTATCGAATGTGAAATAGTTCAAGGTCTATGTAGACGAAAGCGATCGATTGGTATGAAGTAGTGAGGTTGGAGATGCTATGGCATCAAGACTGGTGCTGGCGCAAGATGCGCAGGATTTCTTTAGCAAGACGAGCAATCAATGCGCCGTGGGTATTCTGCGAGTCCCTTTCTTTCTTAAGTTCACTTTCGTTTTGTAACCTTATGAGGCTTGTTCGCAGGTGATCGCACTGGTTCTAGGCCGATATTCTGTCAAAAAAGTGTATGACGACGGTCGCTGTATGATGTGAAGTTGAAGCTTGGTCGACAAGGCTGAACTCGAAGTGGCGCTAATAATGCACGTCGCGTCTCGGCCTCAATTCTAAAGCTTACGCGACACAACTGCAGTATCACTGCCAATTCTCACAAATTTCACTTTAAACCATGGAGACTCCAGAATCTCAAAAACGCGGGGCTTTCATAGTAGTTGAAGGACTGGATAGATCTGGAAAGACAACGCAAGTCAAGAGACTCGAGACAGCACTCTCAAAAGATGGATATAAAGTCAAGCTGCTTCGATTTCCTGGTAAAGCATCTCCCCAGAACAGATCCTGAGATGCTCCTGGGGCTTATTTTGTGTAGATAGAACCACCGTTATTGGCCAAATGATAGATAAATATCTCCAAAGCAAGTCCGAACTCGAAGACCACGTGATCCACCTCCTTTTCTCCGCAAACCGGTGGGAACTTGCGTAAGGCCAATTCCAACTCTTAACTAGACAGCTAGACTGACATTGCTGCAGAGCGCAAATCGAGACAGAGATCGCGGATGGCTACACCATTATCTGCGACCGCTACTACTACTCCGGCGTCGTCTACAGCGCCGCAAAATCCAACCCCTCCCTCTCCCTGGCCTGGGCGCGCCAACCCGAGATCGGTCTCCCCAGGCCCGATTTTGTCATATACTTAGATCTGCAGCCTGAAGAAGCGCAAAGGAGGGGCGGGTATGGAGATGAGAAGTATGAAAAGAGGGAGATGCAGGAGAAAGTGAGGGAATTATTCTATACGTTGTGTAATTCTGCCGAGGAAGAGGGAGAGGATATGGTGCCGATCGATGCGGGAGGGTCGATGGAACTGGTGGAGAAGATCATCCACGATGTTGTGCGTTCGAAGATTAAACGTCTTCCTCCCAGTCTTAGAAAGGTTGGGAATTGGAAATGGGCAAATGGCCACTGAGACACTGATTTGTTTTTACGATACCCAAAATGAACGGAGAACGCTCGCTATGAATTTTGTGGATTGTGAGTAGTCTTCTATAACATCAGAGCATAATGCCATGCTGCATGGATGGTATCTCCTCTGAAATCTTTATAAATGCAAGTAATGCTTATAAAAACAACGCATCCTATGGCGTGCGTTAAGATCACCAGCAAAACGCCTCCCAGAGCTCGGTGTTGAAAACCACTTCGGTGTTGAAGACCAATGATGCTCATCTTTCCAACGCCTTAAATATGACTCAAACAGTTTTAATCAAACGTCCGCCATCGCTATCCAAAAACAATACCGCCCATATGTCAACCACTATTTTGTGCCGGGAATCTATCATCTATTCAAGCCGATAAAGCTGAGGAATTCGTTGCGCGTCTTCTCTCGCTTCTCGAAACAGCCGAGCACGCAGCTGGTGATGGTTGTTGCGCTAGTCTTCTCGACGCCGCGCATCACCATGCAGAGATGGCTGGACTCCATGACGACGGCGACGCCTTGGGGCTTGAGGACCTCCATGACTGCGTGGGCGACGTCTTTGGTGAGACGCTCTTGGACTTGTAATCTCCGAGAGAACATGTCGGCGATGCGGCCTAATTTGGAGATTCCAATAACGTCTCTGTCTGGGATATAGCCAATGTGCATCTGTGGTTGAAGTTAGCTGTTGAATTCTGTAACCAAGTTGATATATAACCAACCTTTCCAGTGAACGGAACCATGTGATGCTCGCAAAGAGAGAAAACCTCGATATTTTTCAAAAGCACCAACTCATTATGCCCCTCATTGAAAATCGCATCGTTGACAATATCCTTGACGTTCTCTTGATACCCCTTCGTGAAGAACAGCATAGCCTTCGCATATCTCTCTGGGGTCCCGAGAAGACCCTCACGATCCGGGTCCTCACCAAGACACTCGAGAATTGTGCGAACAGCTCCAGAAATCTTTGCCTGACGCTCCAATGCCTGCTCCTCTGACTCCTCCAAGCGCGCACGAGTCCCGACACCTGCGAAAGCTGTTAGTTGCTGCTCTCAAACTTGGATCGAGATCAATGAATGGTGAGCTTACTCGGGCGACTCAGTCCGTCGAAATCAATGACACTCGGCGTCTCTGGCTCAACCGGCGGTGAAATCGCATCTCTGGGATCTCTCGGCGCCTTACTGAGGCTATTCTTCCTCGTCTTCTTCTGCCCCTCTTCACCCCTCGTCTCTTTTTCAGCCTTGCCATTCTCAGTATCCAGTGTTAATGCGCCCAAGGCGCCTGCTAAGGGGATCGCTGCGCCATTGCGCTCCTGTGCCTCTTCCGCGTCGGAGGGCTCTGTAAACTTCACCATTTTTGCGGGTTGTGGCATGGAAAGTGACGGTGGGATGTATGGATAAGGCGAAGTGACAATCTGCGATTCTGGGGATTTTTGACGAGGCTAATGGCGAATTTACATGGTCCCTGGTAGTCTCACTTAAAGGTTAATCCGAAGGTTCCGGACCATCCAGCGAGTAACGAGCAACATGCATTCTGGGGGAGGAATTCAGCCTTGCAGTGAATCGATTATTGGGCTTTGATTGGAGTGACAGTCACTTTGAGAACCCCGACGCCTTGATGACGATTAATTAACAACTCAACACCTTCACGATCTGCAAAGTCAAGAATATCTGATTCAACTCCAAAGCCATCGGGTTTAAGATCCTGCTACGACTTCACTACGGATAGGAGGCGCAATCACAACAACTCATCTGAGCGTCACACTCAAGCGTCGGACATCGGAGGTCATCGACCATCTCCTTGCACAACCTCATCCAACCACCTCACTCATCATCACAACCAAGCAACCAAACAACAAACAATGGCCTCCTCACCACCCTACGGCCAACCCTACGGCTCCTCCGTCTCCCCGCCCTACCCCTCGCACACCTCGCTCCCCCTAAAGCGCCCCTCCGACCTCCCAGGCGCGCCCTCCCTAAAACGCCGCAAACCCTCCATGATGTCCACCGCATCCACGCACTCCACCCACCCCCTCCGCCAAACCTCCTTCCCCCCCGACGGCCTCGATCCGCGCTCCTACTCCCCCTCCGCGCGCTCCCCCAGCGTCGACACCGCCTCCCTGGTCTCGGGCTCCATCGCCGCTGGCAAGGCCGGGAAGAAGCGCGGCCGCAAGCCCAAGCACGGGGACGATGCGGGGAGCCTGGTGGGCGGGCGCGCCTCGACCGCCGTGTCCATCGTCAGCGCTGGGAGGAACCAGAGGGATGGGACGCGCGGCGCGAGTCCCGAGGAGGACGAGGATGAGGGCGGAGAGGCGATGGATGTCAAGCTTGTGGCGCGGACGAACGAGGAGAAGGAGAAGGAGAAGTACTACCGCTCTCTGCTCGTAGACGCGCTGGACCCCGACCAGTACGCGCGATACGAGCGGTGGAGATCGAGCAAATTGGCGGACCCGGTGGTTCGGAGAGTAAGTGCCCTTCTCCCCTTTTGCTCTCCCAACTCAAGGCAGTTCGATGTGCTGACAGTCCCCCAGCTGGTCAACCAGACCCTCTCGCAATCCGTGCCCTTCAACGTCGTCATCGCCGTGAAATCCGTCGCCAAGGTCTTCGCCGGCGAGATCATCGAGCTCGCGCGCAAGGTCCAGTCGCAATACCTGTCCGCCACCACCGAGTCCCCGACCGCCGAGCCCGACGAGCCCAGTGCCCGGGGCCAGGAGGAGGGTTACACGGACGCCGACATCGCGCAGTGGGAGCGCAACAGGACGGAGACGCGCCGGCCGCCGCTGACGCCCGACCACCTGCGCGAGGCCCTGCGCAGATACAAGTTCGAGCGCGGCGGCGGACTGGTGGGACTCATGGGCTTGGATCGCAGCCAGCATCCGACGGGCGTGGAGAGGTTTGGGAATAGGGTTAGGGGGAGGCGGCTTTTGGGGTGAGGCGAAGCGAGACATGACGAGGGAATCTGGCTATAAGCTATGGGGTGTTATGTATTCATATCATATGACGGTCATGGGAATGCAAGGCAAGGCAGGGCATGGCATCGGTGCGAGCTGCTGGCGTAGGGTTTGGGCGGAGTCTATCCTCATACTACAGTCGCGTCTACATTTTCGCCCGACGTCAGGATGCTCGATGCGGACAATCTGCACACCAAACACATACGTCACGGTGACGGACAACAGCCGCGAGACGTTTTTCTCAAGGTCAAGATCAAGCCCATGGCCGCCTCTGGGAAAGACAGGGCAGAGCTCCGAGAGCGTAAACACTTGGCCCGAAGTCGTGCACGAGATTAGGACAACGAAGAATAAGATGAGACATTTCAATGCCGAGAGTGTTTTGACTGCACTATCCATGATATGCCTGCTCTGCTCTCCTCTCCTCCTGAAACCGTGTCCGTACAAATGACCGATCAAACTCCGTATCCAGTGGGCCCAGCAGCCTCTATGCTGTCTCCTATGGTCCCTAGTCTCTCATCCGTTGAAAAAATGCGTCATGCCCCACACTCCCTCCTTCATATGTATTGTCCTTCCTTCCATGAAATAATACGTTCAAGTGACCTAAAAGTCTAGCTCAACACAACCATGAAGTTCTCCTGTTTCTCTGTTTCTTCTTTCCGCTGTCTCTCTTTCTCCATTCCTTCCCTCTTTTGTCTGGTATTCGTTTTCCTCGTATTCATATCGAGGCAGGGGTATCGTCAATCATGAAAACATGCCATGCCATTCCGGCCAGCAGGCGCAGTCATCTTCCCGTCCACAGGAAAACACACACTCTCTCTCTCTCCCCCACACATACTCAGAAGACCGTACCATCGCTCAGGATCATAATCGGCGGCTCCTTGGTATTCGGTCTCGTAACTTCTGCAAGCTCGCGCCCTCCCTGCTTCATGTCAGTACAGGCACGATGAAGGCTAGTTTAGCACAGCGATGATGGGAGGAGATTGCACATACCTTCCAACTGCCCGCCTCGAGCATTTGCGGCAAGCTCAACGCATCATCCCCCGCCAATCCTAGACTCCGATTCACCCTTTCGAGCAAGAGATCCAAGAATCCAACAGTCACCGCTCGCCACTCGACCACCACGTCGTCGCCCGGCTCAAACATCGGCACAACCTCCATGCTCTTCTTCCCGTTCTTCTGCGCCTCCTCCGTAAACCGCGCCAGGCCGCGCTGCATATCCTCGCGCTTCAGCGTCAGCACGCCGGTGTCGATGAAGAGGCCGCCGTTGCGGTATTCGGGGAGACCCGTCATGAGCTCCGTGCCGGCAAAGTGGATGTGCATGAGCACGGCCATTGGTTGCATCAGGGAGTAGCACAGCCATTGCGTCAACTTATGGAAGGGAACGATGGTCTCCCAGGGTGCCGTCGTGGAGTCGGACGGCATAGTAGACAGAGGCCATGCGTCGCCCAGGCTTACGCCATCAATCTGCGTGCGGGAGGCGGGCCAGATGGGACCGAGTCCATCCATGAGCACGTGCCAGAGCGTAGGGATGGGCACAACGGGGACCGAGGAGACCTGGGTGGTGGGGTGGGAGATCAGGTAGTCTGTGATAGAGTAATGTCAGCAGGCATTCGTGCCCAAATGTTCCGTAGGAATTGTGGCGTTATGGGGTGATCCAGCGCATGGACTTACCAAGCATGTTGCCCGGACGTGCGTCGGACCCGAAGTATTGTTGGTTACCCAGTGCCACGGAGAGACGGATTAGCAGGTTCGCACGACCATCGAGGCCTGCGAGCGGGTTTTCTTCTGAGACTTGGAGGGCTTTTCCCATTGACTCGACGGTCACACGCTTCAGGCCGTCGGCGTCGACTTGGAAGGGCTGAGCAGGGTCACTCGAGAACATGCCCGCTTTGAACATTTCGAGACTTGCTACTGCGAGGCCCTCGCTTCTTCTGTAGATCTTGCCGTTCTCTTTTGATTTGTAACCCCATGCTGTCCCTGCTCCGGCGTCGAGGAGGACGGAGACGAGGAAAAGATCGAGTAATCGGCGTGTACGCTCGGAAGTGTCCACGGAGCTGGGCCATGATTGTAAGAGATGTGTGACTCGGTCTTTTCCGCCGATGTTGAAATGTTGCCATCTTCCGTGTGGAGGAATTGAAGCATAATCCGGAGCGAAGTCGCGCTGTTGGAACGTTAGCAGAGCTCCATAAACGTATCGAGGGGTGAGAGACAATGTACCTTGATGATCGAGACGACAAATGAGGTAGCATCCTCAAACTTTGACATGTCAACATGAAAGTGATTCAACTGATTCTTCTGCGCCAGATGCGCAACAATACTGCATCGCTCCCTCACAGCCCCAATGCTGCGCAGATACGCCGCCGGGTCGATAACTGGATCTGGAGCCTTTGGCATTGGGATCTTCGGGCGGTGGCTTGGTGCAGAGGTTGTAGGAGAGAATGGCGTTGGGGCTGAGGTCGTCTGCTGTGACGGCCACTTGCCCAGCGTTGGAGACTGGATTGAAGAGTTTGAAGAGGCGAGCGAGGCAGTGGATTCGGTCATGGATGGTCTGGATCCCCTGTTGGAGCTCTTACTGAAGATGCCCATCTTATCGGGGGAAGGGTGAGACGGATAACGAACAGCCAGCCGGCGGTGATCGGCAGCTTCCGAGGAATGAATGACAGGTCGGATTGGCAGTTGAGGTGCTGCTCTAGAGTGCCTGCAGGTAGGTAGGATCGCTCTCGACTCGAGCAATGCAATGCAACGCAAATGAGGCTCTCTGAGAGATTAAGACGAAGAGAGATAGCTAGAATGAAAAGGGAAGGTTGTCTGGATATCAATCTTTGTTGTTGTTCTCAATCTCTTGTCGATTTCTTTGAAGAGGGAGGGGATAGTGCAAGTTCGAATAGATTAGACGACCGTTCAAGATGACACTGAGTGGGGTGGTCCTTTGGAGAAGTGGGCAGGTTGTATGTACATATATGTATGTGTATGTACGAAGTATATGCGTATGCGAGTATGTACAGAGCTAGAAAATCTGGAGATGCGAGGCAAAAAATGAGTATCGTCTGGTATCGTGTCGTTTAAGATCAGGAAGCTGCAGAAGATGTGCGAAGAATAATAGCAGAGCAACTGTATGTTTGCTTGGAGAGGGTGGATGTTGAAGATGAAAGTGAAAGTGAAGGTGAAGGTGAAAATGAAGGTGAAAATGAAGGTGAAGATGAAGGGAAGGTGAAGGGAAGGTGAACGTGAAGGGAAGGTGAGGCGGGGCGTTGTCTGGGGATGCACATATGTAGTATTGTACTCCAAGTCTGTACTGTACTGTAATGTATGTAGGTACCTATGTACCCAGTGTCCAAGCCATGGTAAAACCGCTGCTACAAGCCCACAAGCCCACAAGTCCATCCACCATTCACTGTCCACCATCATCGCAGCAGAAAGAAGCAAGCCGAATTCCCAGATGCGTTAATTCAGGGGCAAGAATTCTTTTTGTGGGAGAGATACCTAGGTATGTAGGTATGTAGGTATGTATGTACCTGGATCATCCATCATGGACTCCGAGAACCAGCACCCGATGCCCCAATGTCAACATAGCCGCCAACGGGAATTTCTCGATGATCCTGGTGTTGCTCTATGTACATACCTACTTCGTATGCACAGGACGGAGTGTTGTACTGCACACTGCACACTGCACACTGCACACTTCTAGAAGGCTGAATATATAGCCGTCTATACCTCTAATATACTATGTCTCTAACATGCTGACCCTGCCTACATAGTCGTCTGCACTCTGCACTCTCCACTCTCACTCTGCACTCTGCACTCTGCACTCTGCACTCTGCACTCTGCACTCTGCACTCTGCACTCTGCACTCTGCACTCTGCACTCTGCACTCTGCACTCTGCACAGCCTGCAGCTTCCCCTACGCAAGGCCTGGCATTAGGCTTTGGGGGCAAGGAAAGATGGGAAGCCATGGACGAGGGGTACCTCGCATCTCCGACCTCTTTACTACTACAGCATATCTACCTACATATTCGGAAGGAGAACCTTTGATGCAGGTACCTCAACCACAGGACTGGGTAGGTCGTCGGGCATGGTCTTGACGGCCTCTCCGTCTTGATGAGGATGAGAATATGGATGAGATGAGACCCGGGATGAAATCCAACATTGTCTCTGACGACATACAGCCGTCCGTCCGTCCGTCCGTCCCGTCCGTCAATTAATATTGAGCAGATTTCTCGGCTGGTTGTGGGATCGTGGGACGGTCAGAGGATGCCTCGACGGTTGGACTACTCGGTTGTTGAATTGCGTTCCTCGCAAGTACAGTACATACATACCCCTCACAGCTTTCATGGTGACTTGCCTTCGTATCGACATACTCACCGTCGCCATCGCCATCGCCATCACCCTGTTCTCCTGGCTCCACAACCTCCTTTGTCTACTCCATAATAAAGCTACCTCCATCACTATCGTGGTACCTATCCGGTCTGTCCTGTCCTGCCCGTCCTAGGGCATCGGGGCATCGCACAACAGTACAGAAACAGCAAGACGAGACACTGGACGAGGACCTCGCCATGACAAGACAGACGCTAGGTGCTGGGTACTCAGACTCCAGTGCCACGAGTGGGGCACGTGCGGATTCGACAGCGGCTTCCTTGGCTTGCAGTTGCACCAGCCATCATCCGTCATGCCCCGCCAAACCCCTGAACCTCCTTCCCATCAGTCTCCGCCGCTCCAATAATCGCGCACAACCCCTCGCGATCCGGATGATTTCGCATACATACATCATACATACATATATACATACATACCTCATACATACCTAGGTATTTTTCCCTCTCTCACTCTCCAGTGTCCAACTACGCCTCCTCTACTCCGTTCGCCTTTGCCGCCTTTGCGGCCTTTGAGAGACATCATAGCTCACACAAAGTCAATAAAGCCCCCAAGATCTCCAACAAACCCGATACTCACGGACGACGTCGTCGGCCCCACCACAGCCGCCACAGGGCCCTGGCGCCAATAGCGTATCGATAGGCGTTGCCCCACGGGCCATTGCCCCGGGAGTTGCCCCTCCCCAGTCGCGAGACTTAGTGACAATAGCTTCGCAAAACCCTTCCCTGAGCAGCAACCAGCTTTACCATTTTCATTCAGGGGCTACATGCTACACGTCCATCTGCAAAGGCGGCGTTCGGAAAACCAGACTGGCGGTCCACCATCCACGGCGCCAACATGTTTGTCCTACCTAGGAACATAGGTAAACGATGCCCAGAGCAGAATTCAGCGCCGAGCCGTCCGAGCTTCGGCGTCCGAGCTTGGTTTGACTTTGGATACCTGTATCCGTAATTTCATGTTGGGCCTTGACCGAGGATTGATATCTACCTACCTATACATATGTACATACCACCATACCCAACAGAGCAGAGAACTGATGTTTGAGGCGCCTTTCGATCGCGGAGCCAGCACTCCAAGCAGGAGAGGAGCGTGCAAAGACCGTGTGGCTCCGATACTCACTAATCGGGAAGCTGATACATACGCCTCGTCGACATGAGGTCTCGCTCACCAACTGGACTTTCATGTGGAAATCGCGAAGACAAGCTCCGACTGAACTATCGACTCGCTGCTCCGTAGCAACGACGGCCTTTTCTGGTAATCCGGTACAGAGGTAGAGCAGACTAGAGTAGCTACAGTACATAACATGCTGCATGACAGAAGATTGGCGGCAGATCAGTCGATCAAGTCCATTCTCCGGCTACGTCTGGGATACCACGACCAAGTTCTGGACTCCATCTCGATTCGCAAAAGATAGGGGGTCGGATGATCGGATCGGCCCATTCCATCCCAGTATCAGCAAAGGCGAGATTCAATAGTAACGGGCCATCCATTGCCATGCCTCGGAGCGGACTCTCCCATGGACGAAGTATGGTATGGTATACGCTTGTTCTATTCCGTCAGCATCTGGCTCCATCCGTCCCGAAAAAGCACCCCATCGGGGCTGGAAAGTTCCGATGAGCCTCATCTGACGACAATTTCCCATTTAACTTTCTTGCTCCTTCGTAGGGGCGCGCTTCGGTCCCATCTAGGGGGATTAACATTCAGGCCGTTCCTGATCATCAACTACCATCTATCTTGCGTAGACTCCAACATTGCGTCCTATCCCGTCGAGTCTCCGAATGCGAACGTCGGAATTGGTAGGTTTCACGATTCTCATGTACTGCGCCCCGCCTCTGAGACGAGACCAACCTTCATCGCCTCAAATAGTCCTCCAGGCAGAAATTATCCTATATTCTGGTTCTTCAACAACTTAGATATCTGTGTCGATGTCTAGATATCTGCTTCTAAATCCGTATATATCGTTCGTATACTGATATTCCAGACCCAACCAAACCATCCATCCAGCATGGTCCTCCACCTGCTCATATAAGTACTCCAAAAGCGCAAAATATCCCAACCTTACTTTCTCCCCTTGAACTCCTCATAATCGTGCCGTTGCATTAGCCGTATATCCATATCAAATCTTCCCTCCCTTCTCTTCCTAAATCTCATCCAACACACCTACACCCTCCGCTCCTCCTCCTCCTCCACCCTTCTCCTCCTCACCCTACTAGGTCCCGGCTCCATCTCCACCCACAGCCCCTCCTCCGTCCACACCCCGGCCTTCGTATAATCCCACGTCACCGCCCCCTCCATATACGCAAAGCGGAAATACTCGGGCCGCGCCCGGCCCCGCTCGCGCGCCCACTCGAAGCTCAGCGTCGCATTGACCGGCGCCGCCTCCGCGGCGGCGCTCCCCGCCAACTCGTCGCCGACGTATCCCCTGAAGCGCTCGACGTCGTTGACCAGCACACTGACGCCATCGAACGGGCTCGGCGGCGTCGGCCACGCGAACGTGATGCGATCGCGCTCCTGGGCGCCGCCGAGCGCCACGACGGGCGGCAGGACGGGCGGCAAGCCCGAGTTGTGCTGGGCGTCGCCCTGCAGGGCGCCGTCCGTCTGCAGGACGCTGTCGAAGCCCCAGCGCGCGATGCCGTTGATGAAGAGCCCGAGCAGGATGCCCTGGTACAGCAGGCTGGGGCGGGTCTGCATGCTGGTGCCGGGCAGCAGGAGCAGGGCGAGCACGTAGTGGTGGATGCGCAGGTTCAGGGTGGGCAGGGCGATGCAGACGGCGATGCCGAGGAGGAGGAGGAGGTAGAAGGAGAGGTAGCGGAGGAAGCGGCCCTCGAGGCGGAAGTACCAGATTTGCTGCAGCACGATGACGAAGATGACGAGGACGAGGATTGCTAGGGCGGCTTTGGCGCCGGGCTGCTGCGCGATGTCATGGGGGGTTAGTCGCTGGATGGGGATGAAGTCGAAGGTGTAGTTTGTCAGGGCGCCGACCCAGGCGCCGCCGAGCCACAGGAGGGTTTTCTCGGCTTGGGCGGTAAGGCCGCGAAGGGTGCGGCGGATGCAGTAGCGGTAGAGGACGTAGGCGACGAAGGCGGCGGGGAGGAATTTGGAGAGGAGGTTTGAGATCAGATCTGGGATGGTGGAGTGGTTCGGCGGGTCGGAGGCGAGGCCGACGTGCGTGAAGAGGGCGGTGAACTGCGTGAAGAAGAAGAGGGCGGGGGAGGTGACGAAGAGGGAGAAGATGGTGGAGAAGGTGATGGAGATGCCCAGGAGCGGCCATCGCATGTCTCGCGCTGTGCAGCTGATGCCCTGCATGAAGGAGATGGAAAGTGGGAAGTGGGAGTCGAAGCCTACGCTTTGGATGCCGTTCGAGAGGCTGGCGATGTAGGAGGAGCTCGAGCCGACTTTGGAGACGACGCCGCATCCGCCATTGGCGTTGTTGATTACGCCAGCGTGGATGGCGGCCTGACAGATGAAGCTGTCGCCGCGATATACCGCTGTTCCGTTAGGGGAGTTGGAAGGAGTGCCTCCGATCACGAAAGGTTGGTAGATGATCTCCTGTGTCCCGACGGCGCGAGGATTCAGCACTTTGTAGCTGCTGCAGGAGGCCGGGCAGCGGAAGGCCAGCGAGCCGTGGTCGAAGGGCCGGCAGAGGGAGCCGTAGAGTCCGCAGCTGTTGCCCGAGGTCCAGTAGGTGGCGCCGCAGGTGACGGGCGCGGGCGTGCCGTAGCCTTCTATGTCCGCTGCGAAGGTAGAATAATGGAGAGTCAATCCAAACGTTAAGCCCCAGCATAGGTAGTAGAATAGGACGAGTGCGATCCTCGCTCTCTTTTTGGGGACGTAAGTATCCAAGAATCGGATAGGTGCTTCTTGGATGAAGGGGAACCAGGGCCTGATGTGTTGTCGCCGAGGAGGAGAAGGGCCTTTGCTCCAATTTGCTACGGCTTTGGAATACCGTCGTAGCCTTGTTGGTATCCATTTCCAGCGTCGGTATGTGCTTTCATCTTGTAGGAATCGCGGAGTTGGCGGAGAAGAATCGTCCTCGATGATTTCCATAGTAGTCACATCCTGATTCGATGCCGTCTCAGAAGGACCAGCCTCCTCGTCGCTGATTTTGTCGACCATTGGGATATCACTGTCCACTGCAGCCTCGTCAGTAACCTAGACAATTTATACTCTCAGAGCACACTCGAAGACTCAGAACGCATACCTCGTTGATACTCCGGATCGGAATCGGAATCCTCACTGCGACCCCGCGCGAATGATAGTCATTTGGGCATTCGTATCTGTATCATCTGAGTCGGGGTTTGCTTACGCCCAGGAATACTGTCGGAGAGCGGCATCTTGTATAGGTAGAGTGCTGAGCTGTGCTGTGCGGTGCTGCTGTGGCTGTGACTGTCTCGGAATTGAGTGTACTATGGCGACCATAGACGGGCTGTGCCTGGGGGGGTGATAATGCGGGCGGATAAGCCCATCAGGAACATCAGGCCGCTCGCTGTTTTTAGCGTGGGATTGGGAAGATTTTGGCCCTTGGCCTAATCCTATTGTACAACACCATACGCATCGACGTTTTTGTAATACATTATTTCACGGCGTAATAGACTATTGATGACGAGCACTCCCTCAACAGCTTTGAGAAAGTGTTATACTGTTGTAGCACGACATATATCGAGGAATTCGGCGTTTCAGGGCGGCAAACCGAAGATTTGTTTTTGTACATCCTCACGCCCTTCCAACATGTCAGAACAGGGCGAGTCGCACGAGGTCTCGAGGCCGAAGCCCTCAATATTTACGCTGTACAATAAGAGCGACAGCAATGTTGCGTCCGACTCGGACGCAGCCAGACTTGGCCGTGTCTCTTTACCAGGGCGGAAATCTTTAGAAACGCCAAACTTTCTCGCCCTCACTTCACGTGGTGTTGTTCCGCATATCAGTCCAGACGTAGTAGGGGAGCAGACAGATTTTTGTGGTATCTTTACTGCGATAGAAGACTGTAGGTTGCCCCATCGTGGAAGACGAATATCATATTTTCAAAGTACAATCACGTGAATAAATAGGGGCTGACCTCCTTTAGACGTCGAAAAGGCAGTGAGAGATGGAACACCACCAATAATGACCTGCCCAGCCGGGAAGAGCACACCACTCCACACATTCACTTGCTTATCGTCCACCTTGATCACGGTCATGGCACCTCGTCGCACTCCCGCTGTCACCTCACCATCCGGCAACCCCGACGGTGGTCTCTCAATCTTCACCTCCACTGGCTTCCAGTCCCTCACCACGCAGCAATACGCTAAATACGCCAACTATTTGAAGCCAGACATCACCGTCGCCCTTGGAGATATCCCTTATGGCCCCATGCCAGGCAAGAAGCGCGCCGAGAAGATGGCAGACCGGACGTCAATGTGGGTTGACAAATTCCTGGCAGATCTTTCCAAGTCCAACGGATCGGAAGCTCCTGATACAGCAGTGTTTGCGCCTATCTTGACGAAAGACATATTTTCACAATCTGAGTATCTCGAACATATCGGGGAGGATCTCACGCAGTCCCTGGCAGGACTCGCATTCTATTCCTCCTCTCTTCTGCCTGAGATTCCACAGACTACCGCCCTCTCCCGCCTCGTTCGCCTCTCCCTTGACGAGCCATCATCTCCGCAGGAGATCCTGCGCCAAATCTCGTTGGGAATGGATATATTCACTATTCCTTTCCTCGGCTTCGCCACGGACTCCGGATTAGGCTTGACTTTCGAATTCCCCCGCCCATCATCCACCTCTGAATCATCTACTCCAGCTGCAGAGGGTACCAGTGTCTTGCCTCTGGCAACCGATCTCTTCAATCCTTCACATTCAACCTCTGTGACGCCTCTCATTGACGGCTGCACTTGCTACGCCTGTGCATCACATCACAGAGCTTACATCCACCATTTACTCAACGCCAAAGAGATGTTGGCATGGACACTTCTCGCAATTCATAACCATCACACCGCATCCATATTTTTCTCCGCCGTCAGGAAATCCATCGCCGCTGGCACATTTGAGGCGGACAAGGAAATCTTCGAGAGGACATACGAGACTGAGCTCCCAGAAAGTACTGGGCATAAGCCAAGAACCAGAGGCTACCACTTCAAGAGTGGTGCAGCAGAACCGAAGCGAAACAAGCCGGCCTGGGGAGCGCTTGGTCAGGGAACAGAAGGAAATGTGCAGACTCCGTTGATAGTGCCGGATGAGGATGCGAAGGCTTTGGATGATAAGGGATTTGCAGAAGATTTGACTGATAATCCTGAATGACTAAGACATAGGTAATAGAGATTAATAGATGATATAAGAATAAGATTATAATTCCAAAGCTTTAAAGCGAGCATATGCGGCGTTGGGCATTAAGGAGAGAATAATGGAATGGAGACTTTAAGAAAAAGGTTGAAAACACAAGCAAAGAAAGCCACAACATTTAATACCTAACCAGAAATTGGAAACAAGATTACATTACGTAGATATTCTCAGTTAAAATCTGCTCATCAGAAACTAGGATGTAATATGGCCCTTGGGCTCGACCGCTCACGGCATGGCTCTGGCAATCATCCATTAGAACTCCGTACTCATATCCGGCTCGCTGTATCTTTATTCCGAGCCAAGGCGCTAATGGCCGCTAAGGGCAGCTAAGATGGAGTTCCCACGCTTGTCTGTTTTGATTAATTCTGCCAACTTTAAGTGCCAGACCGCCCAGTGTCAAGCTCACCGCCCTCAGAGAAAGTGCACGTCGCTTGTACACCCAATGACATGGCGTCTGACGATAAGCTCGATAAGCATCCCATCAGTGGCATCAAGGACGTTGTCTCCATCGCATTGAGAGCTCTCGGTCAGTGTCTTGGGATTCGGAAGCCTCCACAAGACGAAACTGAGCTACTTGAGCTCGAGCTCGAACCAATCGAGTTTAGCAGTGGCCGAAATAGCCCTGCGCCTGATTCTCCGACTCTGGGCGAAGAGCGACCTGTCGCATACAGTGGCATCCTGTGAGTTTCCCGGGATTGTCGTATCCATATGGAGTTTCGGGATTTGGAAGACTAATGGGATTCCTTTCAGATACGAAGCTCTTGCTGCCCGTAAAGCCCTTGCTGCCCCGAAGCATTAGCCCCGCTCGCACCCTCACCAAGCCAGACATCGCAACTCGGCTTTGACTTCCTTCCTTCCTCCGGCGTCTCTTCTACCACTACCCTCTAGAATCTGACACTCAGACCTGGCCCGGCCAACTCGCATTGTGTTTGGAGGGCAGCCTGCCTATAACGTTTTCAATTCCGCACCTAGCCCTCTAGAGCTTCAACGTTTCCAGCGCATAGACATCTCACCGGCGCTCAGCGACTAGGAAGCCCGGCGGGAGCTGGACAGGCTCCGACCGCCCTATCTCTTTCAACAAGGTCTGTCAGATCTACGTCTTAAACCACCTTCCTAAGCATGCGCCAGTCTCTGACCTGAACAGCCACCTTTCCAGACACCGTCCTATCAAGACTTCCAGTCTCATTCCGAGACGTTTATACGACGATACCCTATAACATTCGTCCTCTTTCGACAATTCTTTCGCCTCCTCCTTTTTTCGAGATATGGAATCTTCCGGAGATCATGTTGAGGATGGCAGCGCCGCACCGGAAATCCGCAAGCAGAAGAAGAAAAAGGTTCTGTTGATGGGCAAGAGCGGATCGGGCAAGAGTTCCATGCGGAGTATTATTTTCAGCAATTATGTCGCGAAGGATACGAGGCGGCTGGGTGCGACAATTGATGTTGATTTGAGTCATGTAAAATTTCTGGGGAACCTGACGTTGAACTTGTGGGATTGCGGAGGGTGAGTTGAATTTCACTTTGCTCTGATGAGATGTCCGCTAATAGGTTGCCAGACAAGATGCGTTCATGGAGAATTACCTGTCTCAGCAGCGCTCGCATGTCTTCTCTAACGTCGGCGTTCTCATCTATGTGTTTGATATCGAGTCTCGCGACTTCGACCGCGACCTCCTCACCTATCGTTCGATTATTTCCGCCCTATCGCAATTCTCACCTACCTCGTCCGTCTATATTCTGGTCCATAAAATGGACCTTGTCGCCCCAGCTCAGCGCGAGGCATCCTATAATGACCGCATTGCGGCTATCCGGACCAAGTCCGACGTTTTCGATCCTGTTCCATTTGCGACTTCTATCTGGGATCAGTCATTATATAAAGCTTGGGCGGAGATCATACACGACCTCGTCCCGAATCTCTCCTCTATCGAACGTCATCTCGCTACTCTGGGCGCGCTCATCGAGGCCGAAGAAGTTTTGTTGTTCGAACGCTCATCTTTCCTCGTTGTCTCGCATTGGTGTTCTTCGATGGGCGGTACGAATCCCACTACAGATCGTTTCGAAAGGCTGTCGAATATTATCAAGAATTTCAAGCAGTCGACGTCAAGGTACACTGGCACGCCAAAGAGCGCAGAACAGTTTGTGCTGCTGGAGCTCAAACTGAGCCGCTTTTGTATGTTTGTTGTCAAGTTCACTACGAATACTTATCTGGCGGTTGTGCTGCCGCCCGGAGAAGACCGTTTCAATGCGGCACTGGAGAATGTAATGCAGGCACGTAAGGAGTTTGAAGGCCTCGACAGTCCCCCTAGAAGAGGGCCAGACCGCGGTGTCAGTGAATCAGGTGAATGATCGGTTACCATGGGTGTGATTCCTCATGATGTATCTTTTCTTCGTCTACATCAACTGCCTCACGACATCTTCAACGTATGTACAGAAGCTCAAATGGAACCGACGGCTACTTTAGGGGCAATACGCTATGATATCTCTTCTGGCCATACGTGCTGAGTTGTCTTGCGGGATCATTGGAGCTCAGAGATGCTGGAGGCCTTTGATTTCTTTATTTTGTTTGCATTATCGTTGTCATCAGATAAAACAACGAGCACTCGCGAGCTTCGTTTCTTTGCTCCAAAATCATGCATGGTTTGGGCTGGCAAAAGCGTGGTACAGTATAATTGATACCCGGGCATCTGAAAGCCTGAAGAGATAAAAGAATTTAAATTTATTTGTCTCAGAACAACTCTGCGTGAATATGCCAAGATATTACGTCTTCAATTGTGATACTTCACAAAGAACAGGTACTATTCATAAATACAATGCCAAGCCATAGCGCAGTTTTGTGCATACCCGAACCACAACCCCAAATTATGCAGCCGAACCTCAAAATATTTCTGGACATCGCCGTACCATCCCGTGTATCTGCGACGACCAGCAACCATGATACCGAGTAGAGGGATACAATGGTCCAGCCGGGCCATTGGCAAAGGTCGCCGGTGCCTGGAGGATATTTCCATTAGATCTGTAAGCTTCGCCTTTAGCAGCAACAGAAGCAACGAGCTTACTGAGTCCACAGTTTTCTTCGTCGACAACCCATAATGCCCGCTTGCCCGCGGCGCCATTCGCAAGAAGCGCATTGGCATCTCGCGGCGCTGCGAGACCTCAAATCCTTCGCGCGAGCGCGATACTGAAGCAACTTCCAGCAAGGCGTTTCCAATCGACAGCGCCAGCGCCAGCTGCAGCTGCTGCAACAACCACTCCCGCAACCGATGCGGTCGCCCCTACCTCCACCCCCGCTCTTCCCGATTCCCTGGATACCCTCGACCTTACATCCTCGATCTATGACCTTCCTGAACACATCGGGTACCTGAAATCGCTCGGCCTGGACTACGGCTGGGGCCCCACCGCCGTCGTCGAATGGACCCTCGAGCACATCCACGTCCTGGCCGGCACGCCGTGGTGGGTCTCCATCGCGCTGACCGCCATCGCATTCCGCATCGTCCTACTGAAGCCGTACATGGGCGCCGCAGACAACGCGGCGAAGATGGCGAAGGTGGCACCGATCACGAAGCCGCTGACGGCGAAGATGCAGGAGCTATCGAGGTTGAAGGACACCACGGGCATGATGATGGCTAGACGGGAGATCCAGGTTGTTAATCAAAAGGCTGGGATTAAGATGTACAAGTCTTTTGTGCCGATGCTGCAGATGTTCATTGGATACGGAACCTTTGTCCTCCTGAGAGCCATGTCGAAGCTTCCTGTCCCCGGTCTGGAGACTGGAGGTATTCTGTGGTTCCAGAACCTTGCGCTGCCGGATCCATATTTTCTGCTTCCGGTTGCTGCCGCTGGTATTTTGCATCTGGTCCTTAGAGTATGTACAAACACCTTTTCTCTTCATTCTCCCCTTCCACCGTCTTTCAGTGCGCAAGACACTCCAACATGTGCTGACAATCGAATAGAAAGGAGGTGAAACCGGCGTCAACACCATGTCCACAACAGCCGTCAAAGCAATGTCTTACGGTCTTCCCGGTCTCTCACTAGCATTCACTTGGTGGCTGCCCGCTGGTCTGCAACTCTCCTTTCTCGTCGCCGGCATCCTGTCCGCCATCCAAGCGACTGTATTCCGTAACCCGGGCTTCCGTTCCATGGTCAAGATGGAACCCCTCCCCGACAAGCTCCCCGATGCATTTGGACCCAAGGAGCCCGTTAGCCCGTACCGCCGCGATATCCTGACTGTCGAGCAGATGCAGGAGAAGTACGAGGCGCCGCAGGCGAAGGGGGTGCTGAGTGTGCTTGGGGAGAAAGTGCAGGAGGCGAAGAAGAGCGCTAGAGAGGGTGTCAAGAGCATGAAGGAGTATACGGGACAGGAGCGCAAGGATGGGAAGAGGACGAAGCAGGAGATTCAGAAGGCGGAGGCGTATGAGAAGAGGAGGGCGAAGGAGGAGAAGGAGAGATTGGTGGAGATGGATAAGAGGAGGAGGGAGGAGAGGAGGCTGAAGAAGCTGCAGAAGCAGCAAGGGAGGCAGTGAAGCGCTTTGTAGAGGAATTGAAGGCAAAAATATGGGGGGATTGTATGATAGGCATGGGTAAGAGAAGTGTACGAGCATTGCATTGGGGGATTTTGTACCTATATCTCATTTAGAAATCTCCTTTTTGATGTTGTGTCTTGCGTTTGTAACAATTGGATCAAAGTTTATTCTACAGCTGTTGTTGCTCACCTCAATGCTTTACAAATCCCCTTTTTGGATCTACCGGTCCTCAGTCCTGTTCAATAACGTATGAAGTACTTTCCCTGTACGATTTCTTCGCTGATTTGCTCCCTGGCTTGGTCAAGTTGGCTTCACCATTACTGGCAGGCAGGTCAACAACTAACGAAAAATTACTGAGGAGTTGTGATACGATCCATTTGTACATCTTGGGCATAATTTTTCTACATGGGCAGGAACATGGCAACATCTACCACATACGACCACAGACTGGAGAGAATTGGGCATCCCGTCCGCTCTGCCATACACAAGCTCTAGATCGGCAGATTAGTAGTTGGGTGGGTGACCACCAGCGAATACCTGCTGTTGTATGTTTTTGTACCTTTTTCCTTCTGCTCCCTTATTCTTTCGCTGCTGGCTCCATCGCGTTAATCATCCTGGCCAGGGACATATCCAGAACTCATATGAGTTGGGGATCGATATGCTTGAACAACTTCTTCCAGCTCCCGCATAAGATGCCTCCAGCCCTCGCATATTTGTTTGCACAAGATCATTCAAGGCAAGACTAGGCTTATATAGCATTCGCGGTGAGCACGGTTTCTAACCAAGGGGCAACAATGTTGAGTCGGTTCTGCAGAAATTGGTTATATTCGACGCTAAGGGTATGTAGGAAAGCGTCGGAATCTTAGTATGTACAATATATGACATGACATGCCTCCTTTCTTGAACTCCAAACGCCTTTCATGATGTGTTTTGTCCTCCTTTCTTTTGGGATTCTCGATAACAGAAATGGGTAAACAGCTAGAGAGAGAGCCTTATTCCAGGCTCGTCAAACGCTCCATTTCTCTCCTCCTTCGCACCTCGGCGGGCGTGTCGCGGACCTCAATACCTGGGCCTACCGCATGTGCGTTGCGGGAGTTTGGAAAGACCTGTTCTGGGCATTAACTTGGTGATCTTTCCTGATTCCATCTTGGGGGTTTGGAGTTGGACGATGATGCCGTCATTTAATCTGCCATCCCCCAGCGTCTCCACAACACCAGAAGTCAAACATATTGAAATCAAATCTGCATACCTTTGTTCCACCCCATCCCAGCCTAAATGCCGCCTCATGTGCAAATAGCTCCCCAAATCCCAGCATAAGTCCGTTCACAAATGGGAGCAGCAGGTTGATTGCCGCGCCCCTCAATAAACTCCATATCGTCGGCGGCGAGTACAGGATCAGCGGCGAGCTGGAGGAGGAGGGAGGAGAGGGCGACAGGTCATCGGGCACGGAATTGGAGTATTGCTCGCTGTCGGAACGGATGGTGATGGAGGATTCGGTCAGGGTGTTCCGTTCCGCCATGTTTGTTTTTTGAGGCTATGAGACGTATGTGACTTCGAGACGGATCGTGTGTGATGTAGAGAGCAGCGGCTCAGAGGCTCGGAGGTTCAATTGAGCTCGTAGAGACCAAGACGTACAGTTGAGATGAAAGCTATTGAGGCATCGCGGTCATAGTTCTGGGGGTTCTACAAACACGGTACAGAATTCGGCCTCGGATCCGAGGTGGGCCGTTGCTCTATCGATAAAGCTCAAGCGAAACGTGACATGAACCAAGGTGCCTTGAAGGTTCCCCGTTTGCCAGACCTTAACCTAACAATAATCTCATAGTGAATATCTACAATTCACAGCGTTCAGTCCGCTGTTTATTTGTTCACCTTGATTTCTTGTCGACTCTGATCAACTACAACCACTTAAGCTACATCAACAACGAAGTAACGCATCATGGCGAGCAGCGAGGATCACAACTCGCTGGTGGCTCAGTTCTGTGGCATCACAGCCGCTACGCCAGAAGAAGTACGTCTATGTTTACGTTTATCTCAATCTCACCTCTATTAATTCTTCTCTAACCTCCTCCTTAGGCAGAGAACTATCTCGTCTCCAGCGACTGGTCCCTCGATGACGCCGCAGCACAATACTACGCATCCCAAGAAGGTGGGGCAGACGCTGAAGGTGGGGTCTTAGCACCAGCAGCATATACTGGACCACGCACTCTCGACGGCCGCCCAGCGCCAGAGTCCAGAACCAGAGTCCCTACTGCAGCATCCAGCTCGCGCCCAGGCCGTCAGGTTCCAAGGACCGGCATTGCTACATTGGGCTCTCTTGGAGGAGGTTCAGGTTCACATGCGGGACATGGACATGATGACGATGATGACGATGATTCGGACTACCATGATGAAGATGAACAGCCGCGAGATCTGTTTGCTGGAGGCGAGAAGTCAGGATTGGCGGTGCAGGATCCTACAAGACGCGACCCAAGGAGCCTGGTCAATGATATTTTGAAGAAAGCCAGATCGTGCGTCTCTCCTCCTCTGCTCTCCCTTCCTTTCACTCCCACAACTTCTCTAACAACCTCATAGACAAGCTCCCCGTCCAGGCGCCGAGCCCACACCCGCTCCTCCTTCCCGCTTCCGCGGCTCGGGCGTTACCCTCGGCGGCGACGACACGCCGTCGACCGTCATCCCATCCGCGACGCCCCCAACCGCCGCCACCGCCGAGCCGCAACGCCGCGTCCTGCACCTCTGGAATGACGGCTTTAGCATCGAAGATGGGCCTCTCCACCGCTTCGACGACCCGCAGAATGCCGCCGATCTCGCCGTGATCCAGAGCGGCCGCGCTCCCGTCCACCTCATGAACGTCTCCTACGATCAGCCCGTCGATGTTCAGCTCAATAAGCACGATACAGATTACGTGAAGCCGAAGGCTGTTTATAAGCCGTTTGGGGGAAGTGGACAGAGGCTTGGGTCGCCTACACCAGGTAGCCCTGTCGTCGCAGTCACACCACAAGGTCCGAGGGGACTGGGCCAGGCGACGCCAGCGGCGCCGGAGGTGGAGATTGATAGCAATCAGCCGACGATCAGCTTGAGACTACAGTTGGCGGATGGGACTCGGCTACCGGCGCGGTTCAACACAACGCATACGATTGGGGACATCTATGAGTTTATTGAGAGGGCGAGCCCGGCAAGTGCTACGAGGGAGTGGGTGCTTGCGACGACGTTCCCGAATAAGGAACATAAGGATAAGAGCGTGGTTCTTGGGGATATGGCTGAGTTTAGGAGGGGTGGGACGGCGGTGCAGAAGTGGGTTTAGAAGGGGGGTAGGAAGACGGGTGCTGGGAAATGGCGTTTGGAGCTGAAGAGAAGTTTATTGCATGGCTTTGCATCAGCGCTCTATGATGATCCGGGAGAGCTCTGGGTTGTCTTAGCGCATGGTGGATTGAGATAGATAAACACAATATAGGATTGAGTCTGTTTTTCTGAAGACTCGCCCTGTTTTTCAAGTCTCTGTTATAAGCGATCTGAATCCAAAGGAGGGACTGAACTTGGAGTATAAGTAGACTTGGGCACTTGGATGGTTCTTCTTCGTTTAACGGAATTAAGGAATTTGTTAGCCTCTGGTCATGTTCTGTGGTCTGTCTGAGCGACTGTTTCTTCTCGCGGCAGAAGAAGAATTTACTTCTTTGTTGTAGAAGTCAGAGGCCTTTCTTAGGCAGCCAGGCGGTATTAAATGCTGTTCTCAAACCAGCTCAAAATTCCCATCTCGAAGCCAATGCCAGTTAATTCCGCTAATGCGGCTGTATGTGGCGGCGCAGCGCTTCGAAAATTGGCCATCGCCAATTGTAGTACTGTGCTCACAAGACTCGACTTAGTTATGCGGAAGGTTAAGGGCAACACCCAGTCACCGAGCACGGCGCTCAGAAGTCATAACCTGGTGAGAATATCAGAAAGGATAGGAAAAGAAGCGGCGACGAGATTGAAGATGTAGTGGTGGTGGTGGTCATCCGGTGAGAAGAGAAGAGTTCGGATTTTTGAGAGCGGAATCAGCACTAGACTTGAGATCGACTCACCTTTAAATGCTCATCCTTTGCGCTCTTGCGATTAGGTTGCTTTAGCGGCATATTTTCGAGTAAGTAGACGTTGTTAATGGTATCGAGGACGTAGGTGGGGGATAAAGAGAGAAGTATTTATATGTGGGGATAAAGAGAGAGGTATTTATATGTTAAACTGCTGAATACGTACAGACGACCGTTTCTAGATTTGCCATATCTGCTGCGGTATTAAGTGGCCCATCGCTTTTAAAATGTGTGGCGTAGATAATGACCAGTGAATTCACGCTCAAAATGACGATGATACCGTGATACAAGAGGAAATATATATACACGATTATGATAAGAATGAGTTCCTCTCAATTCAGTTCGACCAACTACCTCGTCCAATCCGTGCCTCGTCACTGTCTCGGATATTCCAGCCAAAGCCTTTTCAGCTTCATTCCTCCACTCTTTAATGAATTCCCTTTTTTGGTCCTTTGCTCTCTCTGCATCCCTCCTATTTCTTCCCCTTCCTCTTCCCCGCTCCTTTCCCCCTCCGTGCTCGCTCCTCCCTCTCCTCTCAACCTCACCAGAGACCGAGCTCATATTTTCACAAAACTTCCAAGTCACAAAGCTATATAAAACGGCACCACTTCCCTTCATTTTCTTCTGCGACACAGAAACATGAACGTGGTTCCTCGACCTTTGCATGCTGGGCTGGAACTTTCGGTGTCACTGGATTCAGTCTCCATCTGATTCTGCGCATCTTCACGCAGGTGCATCCGGGGAGTAGATCGCAGCTCAGTGCTCATGCAATGACGACGGGGTGGCGGTAAGAAGGGATAGTGATGGCGGTGATGGCAGCAATGCTGACACCGTGTGGTGGCAGCGGTGGATGTGAGAAGGTAATGAGAGGACGAAAAATGAGAAGAGGATTTTAATTTAGGGACAGGATAATCTACCCTCCCTTGGCCGTCGGTCAGGTCTTTTGATACAAAATCTCGGAGGCGTAGGAGAAAACCACCTTTGTGATGTTAGTTAAGCATATAGGATCGGACAGAGGGAACATAATTAGGGTTTTTTATACTTAAGTTTATGATGTTTATCTTCAACGAAACATCGGACGGACTGGGCTTCGATGATGAAAGGGCATGAGGTAGGAATTTGCTGATCATCTATCTTCTGCTAGATGGATTTTACAGTATAGAAAGAAGAGGATGCACCTATGAGCGGTTTTATATAGGCCTCTCTCGCACCATGGAGACTCGACGGCAAATCCACTGGAGATATTTCCTCACATGCTATAAATCGAGCGCTCTGGCGCTTGCGAAGTCTACGAAACCGTCTAGCAAATGATCTAATTGTTTCTATTTCCTCGACATCTTCGAACTTGGTGTTTTTCAATTATACGATCTTTAGGACTTTTGATAAAATACATCCATCATGTAGAATCCAGATATCCTTGGGGCAGCTCGTCCTCTCCCTTCTAATCTGGCTGTGATATATGTGGTTAGATGATTTCAGACTCACATCACAGATCTATAAAAGGGGCTTTCTTGTCTCGTCCCGACATTTGCGAGCCAACGTCAACAAACTTATTCCTCATTTCACACTCATGTTCCACTCCTCTCGCCCAGAATCCCCATTCTACAAAGCAGTACAAACGGCACTTATGCCATTCATCATCTTAAGAAGAAGCAACGACAGATGTATCTCCCACATCGTCCGTCCACTAGGAAATTGCCGGCTCGTCTCAGGACAGTCACTTTTTGACAGTCACTTTCTGACTGTCACTTTCCGACTGTATGTTCTCGAATAATATTCGAGAAAATTGAACATTGGCAGAACTATCACCTAGAAATAGATATTTGTTCTGCCACGGAGTCCAACTCCTCAAGCTTTTCCCCCATCGCCACCTTAGGCACATCTATCGAGCAGTGCTCAATCGCATGCAATATTGCCGTCTTGGTTGCTAATGTAATTAACTACAAAAACTTATTAGCACGCTACTCGTCTTCATAGCAAGTGCTAACAATTTAAATAGACAACTCACATGTGTTGATTGAGGTAGCGATGAAATCTCCAGCAATATTTTGGCAATCGCATGACAAGAACACCTGCAACCAGCTCTCAATCCTGCAATTTCTACAGGTGAAGGCGAAGCCAGCACCGCCATACTATTCATTCTATTAGCCCTTCCATAGGGATCCAGCAATTCTGTACTGACCAAAATCTGTCCATTTTCGTTACGGAAACAATTATTGAGTTCAAGTTCAGTGTAATGCCCGCCCCCGCCGCCGGCTTTGGAGCAAGTTGCGAACAGTATAGTGGTGCCGGGCTTGAAACCAATAGGGATGTCACAAGAACTCCGCCAGGCGGCTCGTTTTTCCAATTGCTTTGGGATTTCAGGTTGAGTGACTACGAGGGCAGCCGCGAGAGTCTGCTGGACAGCAGCAGCGATCAAAAGAAGTGAGAGCCTCATAGTAATCGTCGAGTGTGCGGCTCGTTGAAATTAGGCTGTCCTTTAAGCAGAATGAGATATGAAAGACTTCAAGTTTGTTCGAGGACATGCTCGATTTATATGGTTTTGAGCTTCAAGTTCTCGCTCCTTTTCAGTCCCTCGTTGACCTAGTTTCCTCACCTCACCTTCAACATATTCTTCAGCTCGACAATGCATCATTTAGGATGATTAACTAGCGTTGTCAGCACTGGAGAGTGCCTGAGACTCTAAGTGGCTGTTTTTGATGAAAATATAGTTGCTCCCTAGATATCCTGTGTTCGTCGGGATCCTTGACTGGTCGCTTCGCTCCCAGTCAGAGTAAGCAATCCGTCTCCCGTAAGCAAACCCGTCCCCTCTGCCCTCTCTTCCTTTCTAGCCTGAACACCAGCCTGTTCAAAGAGCTTCCTAGCCTGAATATCCTGGGATTTAAGAGCTCTTGCGCCCTGTTTGGCCTGTTTATCCTCCTACCTCTCTGTCCGGACCACTTCACCAGCGAGCCCGCTTCCGGCCACAACAACCAACCCCACATCGAGGCTATAGAGTAGAAAATGTAAGGCTTGTGGACGTGGTATGGTGGGAGCGTGATAACATGACAGCGACTGGGAAAGAGGTGGCGAGAAGGAAAGCGGCAGCGAGAGAGGCAGGGCAGCGGTCGCAGAGTAGTGGGAAGAGGGGAGGCTTAATAGATCGTCTGGTGGGCGGCGGAGAGAGGGATGGCAGTTTGGAAGACTGGATCGGCCAGGCCGGCACATAACAGCTGCTTGTACTGTACTCTAGACTGGCCGTTTAGGGAATCAGAAGGGGAGGGAGGAAGGATATTTGTAGTTGGATTTCTGAGGGTGGTGGTGGAAATTGAACGGCGAGACGGGTGGGGATGAAGTGAAATGAGGCTTCGAGGATGTGATAAATCACACCCGAAATACGCAGAGAAGCTCGACATGGCACGCAGGAGTGCGTGAATCAACAGGGCGAAGAAAAATCAGAGAACGACAAAAAGCACACCCTCTCGCTAGACATAAAAGTTCATAAAAAATCTTCCACTTATATATCATATCATACACCCCCTACTATCTTGCTAGCTTAAAAACAACGCTGTGAAGTTATCGTTTGCGCTTTCCAAATGCTGAATAACAAAGAAGTTCAAGACTTGCATAGCCATCCAGATAGCCATCAAATGCTCGCTTCCCGGAATATCCAGGGAAACCACAAGTCTCCTCGCCCCCTGCGTATCGGCAGCTCCCCAGCCCGCCATCCAGATGGCGACGGGGATCGATAGCGACGCCAGGGCAATGATTGGTATTCGGAGGCCTCGTGCGCAGACAAGCAAGCAGCTTGTCACCCCTCCCTTCTCATGCTCAAATCAGGAAAAAAGAAAATAGTCAACATTCATGCAATCCCAAGTCCATCTCACTCCCTCCCCCCCAACACTCTGCATCTACGCATTCCCAGCGTGCTTATGGAGATGTCTCTTCCTCCTCGCCGGCACCGTCATATACTGCGTCATCGTCACGGGCGCCCCTGTCACCGTCACAAACTCCTCAATCATCACAATCTCAATGACCTCATTGCCCACCGTGCTATAGCTCGTCGAATACACCCTCTGGTTCTCCGGCAGCGGCACCACGGGGGCAAGCGTCGGCTTGGGCTCCACCACCGCGGCGACCTGCACACTCACGGATGGCGACGCGACAGCCTGGGAAACGCTGCCCTCGATGAACACGCCGCCCGGCAGCGCGGTCTCGGAAACCGCGACCGTCGAGCCTGCAGAGTGCGAGAGCGTGGGGATCGGCACGGCGTCGACGCTGGAGGAGGCGGAGGCGCCGTCCGCGACTACGTACGCGGGGCCGTAGTTGACGGTAACGCCGCCGGGGAGGCCGGCGAGGGGGCCGGAGACATCTTCGGAGGCGAGGGTGGAGGGGACCTTGATCAGACACTGCTTGCTCTCGGCCTCGGTCTGGATGGTGAAGAGCGGGCAGTCCTGGATGCGGCCGGAGGTCGAGGTGCAGGTTTCGACTGCGGACTGCAGGAAGGCCTCATCCCAGCCCATGATGAAGTCGGCGTGGTACCCGTAGCCGGTCGGGTCGCCGTTCGACAAGACAAACTCGCCGGCGACGCCCGCGAAGGCGTGGGTGTCCCAGATGATCTCATAGAAGAGGCCGGGGAGGCGGACGGGGAAGTCGGTCGGGCAGGAGCCCGTCGTCACCAGGTCGGGGTAGGCGACGTGGCTGCGCTTGTTCTTGCTCGTCACGTTCTTGCCGTTCCAGCATGAAGGAAACATCAGCTCGGCGCGGATGCCGTCCTTGCAGTTCGCGTCGAGGTATCCCTTGTCGGGCAGGAAGTGGCGGTAGAGCGCGCCCTCGGGGTCGATATCGTAATTGAGGCAGTTGAATCCGACGGCCTTTTGCGCCAGACCGGACTGAGAGGATTGCGCGGGATCGAGGGCCCAGAGGGACTTCTCGGGGTCGGGGACGGGAAGCGTGAAGTTGCGCTGGTTGCCGTCGCCGGCGATCATGTCGAAGCCGGTGGGGAAGGCGGTGATGTTGCTCTCACCGGGGCTGTAGTTCAGAAAGTAGTAGCTGGGGGATGTGTCAGCATTGATGTGATGGCGGGATGTGAAAGGAGGGACCTACGCAAGGAGACCGCCAACTTGGTTGACGATAGTGAACTTGCCGGTTGCGGCATCCTTGAAGTAGAGAGGAGGGGCCCAGTATGCGGACTTGTCCTGGGTGACGGCGCAGGAGGTGCAATCTCCAGTGAGGAGTTCGTCGGTTCCAGATGTGGAGGAGAAAGCTGGATACGGTGTTAGCCAATGTTTGCTTCCATACTCTCAAGATCTTCTAGATCGGTTTGTTGCAGCGAAATATATACAGCAATGGTAAACACATGCTCCGTGGTCGTCCAATGTGATGGCACACGATCAACATAAACAACGCCCATCTAAACATACCGATCTATCTAAATAATAAAGAACAAAGTAACATACCTGAGGAGCCATGGATAGTGTGAGAATGAGCAGATGCAGCACCCGGATTGACCAAAGGATCAATACGGGCGAGTCCAGAGCGACCACGACACTCCATGCGCCAGAAGGCATCGGCAGAGCCGGCGAGGAGGAGGAGGGGAGCCCCCAAGGTAATCTTTGAGAACTTCATGATGATAGATGTGTATATGTCGGTTGTAGATTTGCGACAGAAACTATGTACGTTATATTCTCGGCGACGGTGGTGTATCGTCGATGTCCTCGTCTCCTATCCTCCAACAACCGATTTCGGGAATCGAAATAGATCCTCCACAGAATATTCAATGACTGATGATTCCAGATCTCTTTCCTCAATCGATATCCAAGCAGGCAATATCCAAGCAGCCGTCTCAACTTCTCTCAGTAGGTCGTAGGATATCTCGAGCCGTTTCAACTGTCAATCGTCTCGGCAATAGCAAAAGAGTGACCTGCGCTTTGCTTTCACTTTGCACACACACACGAATGGTAATGAGCGTATAAACAGTCTGAAGAGCTCGTCTTCTCAAAAGGAGCGTCAAGGATGAACAACGAAAGAAGAGTTGCGAAAGGGAGCACAAGGGAAAGAATGGAATGCCACTTGGCTGAGAGGAGGAAGAGAACGTGGAGGTGAGCCTTAAAACGAAGGACGAGCGATCAAACGATCTCCTCACGAGACAAGATGAGGCGGGAAAGCAAAACAGAGGGAACAGAGGGGAACAGATGGCAATCAGAGTGCATGTCACTATGGATCTACATACGGAAGGGGGGCCAAGATGAAGGATGGGGGGGAGGGGACCCCTAGGGTACTTGGAGACCCGGGTTTAGGATTGCAGTTCCATACTGAGGACCAGCGCAATCTTAAGAGAGGACTCCATCGAGTATGTACTGTATTGTACATACAGTACATCCACTCAGGTCTGAGACGGCGTACGTAGAGTCCCTAACCAGGGGCTGTGGCTGAAGGCTTGTTCATGTGGTTGACGTCGATCCGTCCCAAGTTCCAGCCAAGGAAGTGGAAGCATACTCACATTGCCGCCGCGATATTGTACCTACCCGCATTCCAGCGGGCGGCGGCAAACTGGAATTCGATAGCCACGCGCATCGATGCCTCTCCTTACATACCTCTGTATGCACATAGCCCCCTATTTTCTGCTAGACTGACACAGAATCGACAGATGGCCACGAATCCTCTCTCCGCTGATCGTCGCGCTCATCGCAATCTCCCCACGGACATTTGGGGTCCTCTCGCTCAAGCAGTACGGAGGATATCCCTGGGCCTTCGCCGCACGTTTGGATCTTGGTGGTCCTGGTCGTCTAGGCACAATCTGCAGTGTAGTGTACACAGTACAGTACAGTACAGTAGACAGTACAGTACACAGTAAGTACTGTCTGGGCGAAATGTGCCTGGCATGGAGATGATGAGTACTAGTTACTGTCGCTGTCGATGAAACAGCCAGGGAGGAGAGCTGGAGCTAATCAGAAGCCAAAGGACTCACTCTCGCAGCAGCGGTCCTGCATTTTGAGGCTGCGACATTCCCCAGCGACGCAGGGACGGACCTGGACAGGGGACAGCCCATGTCGTGCACTGACTGACTACCAGGTACTGTACCGGCAGATGTCGGTGGATGGCGGGGAGAGGCATGGAAGGCTGGGAGAGTACGGAGCAGGTATGTACATATGGACAAGAGGAACTGCAAAATGATACGGTACATACATACAGTACACATATACATACGAAGAGAGGAAGGAAGATGCGATGATATGGAAACTGGAAACTGACGCGATGGGAGATTGCACAATGGATCAGAGATGAGACGACAGCGACAACGTCATCCTGTGGACCAAGCACAGTGGCATGGCGCCGGGAAGACGCGGTCGACGTGGGGCCATCATCCATCCAAGACGCTTTCCGCGCTGTGGGAGGCGATGAGATGAGACTATACAGATACAGAAGAACAAACCCGACTCGGAATTATAGAAGATGCGCAGAGGACTCGTAAGATTACTTCGAGTTACTGTGCGAGGGGCAAGGATAAAGGATATGTTGACTATTACCAGAATAAGTAGAATGATAACAGAAGTCAATCATAAATCGGACAGATGGCCGAGCTGGTTATGGCGCCAGGTTAAGGTCCTACCTTAATATAATGTGCTTGCACAGTGTTTCCTGGTCACGAAAGTGGCGTGGGTTCGAGTCCCACTCTGTTCATGATTTTTGACCTTTTGATCTTTTGACCTTTTTACGAAGTAATTATTTCTTCTCTTAGTTACGTAATCCCCCCTCTGCTCGTCCATCCCAATACATCAGCCGGGTTGTGCTCAGGGGTCGTCGATTGCCAGTGGGAGTGTAAGCAAGGGATGGCCAAGCGAGGGATTGACCGACGACTTCACAATCACCATCTCTGCATCTCGATGTTCAAAGAATTAATTTATTCTCATCTTTGAGCGCTGTTTCTTTATTTTTTTAATGTCACATGGCCAACGAAACTCCGCATCGCTCAATGCCAAATCTCTCTCTGTCTCCTCGCTCTCTTAGCGATGGCCATCAAAGGTCAGACGTGGGAGCTTAAGGCCAAGCAAGGGAAAGCGGACGTGTATATAAATCGTCACATAGAAGAACGTCGAACCAGCAAGCTTAGGGCACAAGAGACAAGCGGCCCGAATTTAGGAATTTGGCACACGCAGGGGCGCACAAGCTCTCAGAAATCCATGAGACGATCCCCTGTCTACCCGCTCTCCCTTCTCATACCTTGCTACCGCTCTCTTGTCGTCGTATTTCGATTTTACAACGTCGTTAAGTCTTGCCATTGTGCTATCTGTCACTGCTCATTCTCTGTTCTGTGCAGTATTTGCTCTTCGTCTTCAGAGGAGGTAGCATGCTTAAATTTTATGCAGCGTTTCACTCTCCGTCTTCAGAGGAGATAGCATGCTTATACTCGATGGCTTTGTTTTCTCCTGTGTTCGGGAGAGAAAGGCAATCAGTGAAGTGAGAAGTCAACTATATATAATTCCTTTCCACCCTTCTGGGCGCTTGAATCCTAGTGGACGGGTTGATTGGGGGATCGTGCCTCGGTGCTCGAGGTGCTGCTGCCACGCAATCTCAATCTCAATATATCTTCAACTCGAGTTCACGATCAAATACTCAGAAGAGACCAAAGCTTCATTCATAATGTTTCTGTCTTTTCCCTCTTACTCAATTCTTCCCAAACGACTCTGCAGAGAGGGTGGATGTCGGTCAAGGAACCCTCACCCCAATACCACTGTGTCAAACCATAGCATTGGGCTATATAGATCATTGCCAAATGCCAAAGAAGGGGCTTCCCTCCATCATATGATGAAGACAATTAAGCACCCTGCAGGCATGAGATATATTGGAGAAGTAGCTGTCATCGACGTTCAGTCATACTGAACCTTCCCAGAAACTTCTACTTCTTTGTTTCGCAGGGCTATAATAACCCCTCCACCACCTTCATCATGCCCCCGCCATCACCGCCACGGGCACAGTTGTCAACTGCGGTTACCGCACCTACCACTAGTCGCGCCTCTTGGGCTCATCTCTTGTTTTCTGCAGCAGTTTGCAGTTCTCGCTCTACGTTGCTTGTCGTCACTAGTGTAATTCTTACTATTCTTTTCTCGTCACTGCTTCCATGTTGTTACTCTTTCCATCCTAATTGTATTGAGGAAATCATGCTTGCAGCTTCTACCTGAACTCCAAGGTTCAGTTATCGAAGGATCTCAGAGTCTCAGGAGACACTCGTAGAGTGCCTGCAAAAGCGTGCATAAACACAGCCTCACTTCCCTCCAGAAGAAAAAGCACTCGACAAATTGCAGGAAAGCATACGACATGCAATCTTTCTCCCTAATCCTACTCTTGTGATTCTCTGCAGGGCAAGGCACACGACTTTCCGCTCCATCCTGGATATTGCTATGCCTTGCTTGTTCTGGAAGGAACAGTTGGAAAATGAGGCGCAAGGCAAATTTATCTACTGGCTCACACCCACACCAAGTTGTGACTGAGACCGCGGAGAGTTTGGGTTCTCTAAGAACTCAAGAGCAGCAGAGGAAGAATCCGCAATATTCCTCTTCTTCCCATTGAAATTGCTAGTCCCGAACTTTTCTCGCCGTCATCCTCCTGTCACCGCAACCCTTCATTCAGACTCTTGATTTTGCCCACGAGAGGAGCTAGAAAACCAAAATAGCCCATTTTCTCAATCGGACAGCTTGCATGTACTGATCGAATACAGAAAGATCATGCAAGGTCTCTCTGGCTTTGGTTTTTCTGTGGTAGAGAAAAATAAGCTCGAACAGTGTAAAGTCGTTATTTTTATCTTCACCGAGACTCAGAACGAGTCTCTACTGTAGTTGAAGTGGATAAGAAAGCCAGTGCGGAAGAAGAAGATCGGTACTATGTAATTTGAATATCAACCTGGGCAATATGAGAACGAAGAATGAACTTTTTGACACCTATTTCTCGAAATCATGGACAGTTGGAGATTTGAAAAAAAGAATCGGGGCTCAAACCATTACTCAGCAGCATCGCTTCAACTACAATAGCAAAGTATATAAACCTCTCGCTCCCTGGCCAGGAAGTATCTTACCAACGCAGATATCAAAAACCTTCAACAACCACACAATCAACTAAATGATTCCCTGCTTCTGCCCTCTCATCCCCTCATAAACACCCATATTCCCGCGTCGCAGTTCGCTATTTGTCTCGTTATGTTCATCAGACGCTAGTGTCCTGTCAACACCAACCCTTGTCACCATGTTATTCTTCTTTCTCACTATACTCTTTCGTCAGCGTTGTCATCTCACCACCAAACCATCAGAGAACCCTCATCTCTTTCTCAGTCAGAGTCTGCAGACCGCAGCATCACGGATAGTTGCTAGCGGACTAAGTGGCTCGCCATTTCTTGAATGACCTGCGTCTTTTTGTTAAATCGTGAATGTGATCTAATAATTCATTAGGGAGGCCTTATAGGAACTGTGCTATCTTAAGGATTGTAAGCATATCGACGTCTGATGGGTTAACAGACGTGGAACCTGGGCATCATAAATATCCGTACAAAGATCAGCAAACCTCACATTCGAGCCTGCAGTCTTGGACTTCACACTCGCCAACAGCCAAGATTGGGGAAGACCGAGGGCATATCGAAGAGGAACTCGCAAGGAAAGGCAACGCCAAAGCGAAGACGACAAGACGGCGAGGACGCATCCCCCAAGCCCCTCTACACGCGATTGCAGCGAGCACCAGGAGAGAGAGCAAGGTATAAATCCCGCACCAAGACTTCCCCCCCCCCCCCCCCCCCCCCCCCCCCACCCA
>Ga0209512_1000179_pt1 | contig 134363 bp, 105 predicted proteins | sample frozenSSSSmetaG_FD_184142 | JGI IMG/M metagenome (GOLD analysis project Ga0209512, IMG submission 184142) | Glacier valley bacterial and archeal communities from Borup Fiord, Nunavut, Canada, to study Microbial Dark Matter (Phase II) -... | ecosystem: Environmental > Aquatic > Freshwater > Ice...
ATTTTTAATGGCCAATGCAGGACTCAATCCAGACATCACCATAGCGGGGTAAAATCCTGCAAGGAAACTTACGATGATGATTAGCAAAATCATGAAGATGTACACTTCGGCATGTCCGAATAGACTGAATGTTATACCTTCGCCAAACAATGATTCCATCCCAGGTAAGCTCAGCTCGGTAATTACACAGGCAAATAAAAGTGCCATTATTGTGATCAACGTGGTTTCACTTAGAAACTGCCAGATCAATTGCTTACGCATGCTACCCATAACTTTGCGAACGCCTACTTCTTTCGATCTGTTTACTGCCTGTGCGGTAGCTAGATTAATAAAATTAATACAAGCAGTAATTAAGAGAAATAAGCCAATAACAAAGAGTCCTACAAGCTCAGACCTTGGTATAACATTGCCCCCAAAATTGCTAAAACGCTCATCGTAGTGCACATCTTTCAAAGACTGAAATAGGTGATTTTCTTTACCGGGAGCCTTACTTGTATAATATTTCTTAACAAAGGAGGCCATTATACCATCAAGGCTTTTAATGTCGACACCTCTTTTCAGTAACATATAACATTCCTGGCTGGATGAGACCGAGCCCCATCCATCATTCCTCCGATCCTTCTCACTTTGGTAAGACATCACCAGCGTAAAGGGAAAACTTGTATTTTCAGGAAAATCTTCAAAGACTCCGGTGACCCTGAACGTTTCTTTATTGTTAAACATTAAGCTTTTACCAACTGCGTGCTTCCAATTACCAAAATAGGTTTCAGCTGTTTTTCTAGATAGCGTTATTGTATAAGGTTCTTTTAGCGCAGTTGCAGGTACTCCCGCAAGCCATTTAATTTTAAATATTTCAAATAGCGCTGGCTCCGCGTAATAGACCCTTTCACTCTTTTTAACTTCAGCCTTCGTTCCATCACCTACCGATTTTATGATACCAGCACTCGCTCTTACGCCGGCCACCTTTTCAAACTGACTAAAATCTTGTCTTAAAGCAGGAACAAATGGTCGGGGAACTCCATTCGTATAAAACTCCCCATCTGGGTATTGAAAGCTTGAAACAGCTCTATATATCCTGTCGCTATTCACGTAGCCTTTATCAAAACCCAGCTGGTAATTTATAAATATGAAAATCATCAAGCAGCCCGCCAACCCTACAGAAAGGCCAAGCACATTAATTATCGTATATCCTTTGTACTTCCAAAGGTTACGCAGTGCGATTTTTAAGTTCAGTTTAAACATTTTCTTCTAATTAAACTTAGTCATTCATATTTAAGTGCATCTACAGGATTTGCTTTTACAGCGCCAGCTGCCTGCACACTCACGGTTATAATAGTCAGTAAAATTGTTGCAAGCGCACTAAGCAAAAACGGAAGTACAGACATATCAACCCGGTAAGCAAAGGTCTCTAACCATTTTTGGGTAATTACATATGCCAGCGGCCATGACACCAGATTAGCAATAAGCACTACCTTGAAGAATGACGTGTTTAATAACTTTAACACTTGTAAATCACTCGCTCCTAATATTTTACGTAAAGCAATCTCTTTCATTCGGGTATTGGTTATATACTTTGCAAAAGCAAAAAGACCCAAAAGAGCAATAAGAATAGTTAGCAATGCCGCAGCAAAAAATACTGATTGCAACTGCTCCTGTTTTTGAAAAAGCTTACCATACAAGTCATTGAGAAAATAGTATCTAAAATTCTCACCGTCCTTTGTATTGATATCAGCCCAATTTGCTTTCAAGGCTTTAATAGCGTCAGACGTATGTGCCCTATCAATTTTAACCATTAGTTCTAGTTTCATGTTGCCACAAGGATTTTTAATGGCATATAGGGTTGGTTGAACAGGTACCTCGAAACCCTGTGTTTTAAAATCCTTTACAACACCAACAATCTTGTAGTCCATATCGCAACCCTTGATTGTTTGTCCAACAGGGTTCTTAAGACCATATTTTGCTACTGCAGATTCATTCAGGACTACAGAATTCGCCGTATCTGTTTTGAATTTGCTGTCAAAAAACCTTCCTTCAGCGAGTTTAATATCTAGCGTTTCAAAGTAATCAAAATCCACATCCAGGAAATCAATAGATGCTTCCACGCCATTAGCGGTATAGCCGATTGTACCATTCTCAGATCCGTCAGGAATACCACTAGCTACAGTTACAGATTGAACACCCGGAACTTTCATGATTCTTTCCCTTACCGGCTCAAAAACCTTAGGGTCTGTGAAATAGGTTAGATTCTTGATGTAAACCACCTGATTAGGATTAAAACCTATGTCTTGCGTACGCATATATTTCAGCTGACTGGTGATGATCAGCAATCCGATAATAAAGACAACCGCAACACTGAATTGAACTACAAGTAATGCACTTCTAAGCCAAGAGGTACTCCTGCCAGTTTGAAAATTGCCTTTTAATACCATAGCAGGCTTGAACCCTGACAAAACAACGGCTGGATAAGCCCCCGCGATAATTGTAATAGCAAGCAGAATTAGCGGAAGTTGAAAAACTAGCCTACTTTCCCCATTCCAAATTTTCAAAGGAACATTAAATAGGTTATTAAAATTCGGTAGCAATAGCTCGGCAACTACGAGCGCAAATACAGTGGCCACTATACATTGTAGCAAAATCTCCAGGAGGAACTGGATGGTAAGTTGATACCTGTAAACGCCCAGAACTTTTTTTATGCCTACCTCTTTTGCCCGCTTTGTAGCTTGCGCAATGCTTAGATTGGTGAAATTGATGCAGGCGATCACCAATATCATTACAGCAAGTATGGAGAGTGCAACAATGACTTTATAACTGGAGTCATTGGCTGCTTTTGGTTTCAAGTGCAGGTTCTTTAACGGATCCAGAAAAACACTGGATCCTTTAAAACGGGCTGATTGCACATCTTCCCCATCTTTGATCTGCTCTCTTTTATAGAGGTCGTTTATTTTATGTTCGAGTGCATCAATATCTGTTCCGGCTTTGACTAGAATATACGTGTTGTAATTATTGTAACCATAATTCTCTCCTTTACCCAGCTCCCTTCTCACTGAGAGCGCGTTAAATGTAATATTCGAATGTGGGTTACCTGTGATCACGCCAACCTCGCCAGTTAAGCCAACGGTTTTACCACCAATTGTCACGAGTTCAGGTTTTGCATCTTTTTTATCTGGAAACAATGTTTGCATAGTTTCCTTGTTAACATAAAATAAATGCTTCTCGTCACCCTCAGGCTTCACTAAACCACCTTCGGGTTTAAGGTTAAAAAGCTTCGCGGCCTCATAATCCATGATGAGATAGTTGGTAGTAAAAGCAGTGTTCTGCTTGTTGTTGATCGGAAATTCAAATCCTCCTTTTTTGGTCATCCCAACTGCTTCCACTTCAGGGAAATTAGCTTTAATAGCTTTTCCAAGGGGTGGCGGCGTAAAGTTTGTACTGAATTCAGGTAAGGTTCTGCCAACTATGTAAATATTCTCATAATTGGGATTTTCCTTATCATACGTGGTTTCGTAAGTCGCATAAATCATCACCAAAATAAAGGCCGCCAATGCCACTGCTAAGCCTCCAATGTTGATCGCAGTGATGCCCTTGTTTTTCCAAAGATTTCTTAAGGCTATTTTTAAATTGAGTCTGAACATCAGTTTTAGCTAAAAAGGTTAAATAAGTTCTTCAGTACGACTTTTGTTAATCTTTTCCGAAATCACATGACCGTCCTTTAAGTTGATGATCCGGTTGGAAAAACTTGCATCATGCGAGGAGTGTGTCACCATGACGATCGTCGTGCCTGTTTCATTCAGCTCGCAAAGCAATTCCATCACTTCATTACCATGAGAACTGTCCAGATTTCCTGTTGGCTCATCCGCCAAAACCAACTTGGGCTTGGTAACCAACGCACGAGCTACGGCAACACGTTGCTGCTGACCACCCGACAATTGTTGAGGAAAATGCCCGCTCCTGTTAACAATGTTCATCCTTTCAATAATTGCATTGACTAACCTCTTTCTTTCTGCAGATGGTATTTTATTGTAGATCAATGGCAGTTCAATATTTTCAAATACGGTAAGCTCATCTATCAGATTAAAATTCTGAAATACAAAACCCATGTTCTGCTTTCTAAAATTCGCCCGCTCCCGATCATTAAGCTTTAAAAGTTCCGTCTCCAAAAACTTATAGCTACCGCTCTCCGGCTTATCTAAAAGCCCCATCACGTTTAGTAACGTCGACTTCCCGCAGCCAGAAGGCCCCATTATCGAAACAAATTCACCGCCTGCAACATGCAAATTAATACCGTTTAATGCAGTGGTTTCAATCTCTTCAGTTTTGTAAACTTTTTCCAGACTCTCTATCTTTATCATGGCTATATTTAGTTTTTTATTTCAATAATATCATACTGATTGAACTGATCGTAAGATGAGGTAATCACTTGTTCTCCTTTTTGTAGTCCATCCAAAATCTCATAGTACAGGTAATTCTTACGACCAATCTTGACGTTTCGTCTGCTAGCCTTACCATCCTTTAATACAAATACCCAGGATCCGCCAGTGCTTTGGAAAAACTGGCCCTGACTAATTAATAATGATTTGCTGTTGTCAGACAAAGTCAATTTTACCTGCAATGATAAACCCCTTCTTAATTCCACAGGCGATTGCCCTTCAAATGTCAACTCTATCTGAAACTGACCGGAAGTAACTTCCGGAATTACCTTCTTCACGCTAAGCTTGTAGGTGTGCTCATTAAATTCACAATTCGCACTTTGGCCTTCTTTTACCCTATTGATATAATATTCATCAACACCAGCTTGAAGCTTATAACCTTGCATTACGTCAATCTTTCCCAACATCTCGTTTACATTATAAGACTTACCAATAATGGGATCATATGACGACAACCGACCGGCAACAGGGGCCTTAATTGTCATGTTTTCGATATTTTGCCTAATCGTTTCCATGCTCTCATTCATCCTGCCAATTGAAATATCAATCTGCTTCAACTGCATAATCCTGCTTTGGTTCTCCTGCTTAATAGCCTCTTTCAAGATTTTTTTCCGACCCTGGTAATACTCATAATCCTGACTTGAAGCTGCAAATTCTTGGGTAGTAATCACCTTTTTCGAGAATAGCGTACTATCTACCTTGTATTTTCTGTTCGCAGTTCTTAAGCTATTTTCAACCTCCATCATGTCCTGGCTCATTATCCGTTGATTTTGCTCCAAGTCTAATCTCAATTTTCTGAGCTGATTGATCTGTTCAGTAATACCGGTTTCGCTTGAGGTATAGCTTGATAAAGCATTAGGATTAGTAATTCTAAGTAACGGCGTTCCTTTGACTACATTGGCTCCATTCTCTGTAAAAATATCTGCAACCGTTCCGCCCTCAGGTGAACTTATGATCACAGAAGTCAGCGGCACTACACTCGCATTTAATAATACTACATCCTCAAAATCTCCGTACACAACAGGATTTATAGTCACCTTATCCGCATCTGCTTTATAAACCTTATTTAAAGATATGCTGTATCCATAACCAACCAGACCCACAAAAAGTATTACACCCACAATGATTAATATCACCTTTCTATTAAATCTCTTACGTTCAATTTTCTTATCCATTTCTCTTTTGAAATACAATTCGGCATAAGCCAACAGTATGCCAACGCAGACTACCGATGTAACCTACTGTAAAACAAACATATACAATTGCTATTCAAGTTTAGCTGTTCAAAAACGAACAGTTCATGTGCATCAACGAACACTTTTACTATTTTTGAAAACGTAGAGAATAAAATACTACACTCACACACTATACAACCATGATAGGTGCAACAGTTCTAGTTATTGACGACGATGAAGATATTCTCTTAAGTGCAAAGCTTTATCTAAAGCAACATTTCTCTCAGGTAATCACTTGTAAATCCCCAAAAGAAATTAATGTACTGCTTAGTCGTAATGAAATTGATATTATTCTTTTGGATATGAATTACCAAAAAGGTGTCAGTGATGGCAGGGAGGGACTTTATTGGCTAGATCACATCTTGTCAATTGATAATGATTACGTGGTAATTCTAATGACTTCCTATGGAAATGTTGAGCTTGCTGTTCAGGCAATAAAGAAAGGCGCTACGGATTTTATCCTTAAGCCCTGGGAAAATGATAAGCTTTTTGCTACGCTTTCTTCCGCTTCAAGGCTTCGTCAGTCAAACAAGAAAGTCAATAAGCTGGAAAAGATCCATTCATCGCTGCAGAAGGATCTCAACCGTCAGTTTGAAAACATTATCGGAACATCGAAGCCTATCAAGCACCTCCAAAATATACTGGTTAAAGTTGGTCCGACCGATGCAAATGTGCTCATTCTTGGAGAAAACGGCACAGGTAAACAAGTTTTCGCTTATGAGCTGCATAAACTTTCTCCGCGCAGAAATCAGGTATTTATGCATGTTGATCTTGGCTCGCTTAACGAGAATCTTTTCGAGAGTGAGTTATTTGGTTACGCGAAGGGCGCATTTACAGATGCTAAAGAAGATAAGCCAGGCAGGTTCGAAATGGCAGAAGGAGGCACGATATTCTTAGATGAGATTGGTAACTTATCTCTTTCGCTTCAATCCAAACTTCTGAGTGTGATCCAAAACAGAACAATCAACAGACTCGGGGAAAGTAAAGAACGTAAGATAAATGTCCGGTTAATAACTGCCACCAACATGCCTTTAAATGAAATGGTAGCAAAGGGCACTTTCCGGCAAGATTTACTATTTAGGATCAATACAGTGGAACTTATGCTTCCAAGTCTGTGTAACCGTGGCGAGGATATCATTTTGCTAGCCACTCATTTCTTAAATTCATTCAGTAACAAATACCATAAAAGCTTTTTAAATATTAATGAAAAAGCTAAAGCTGCATTACTAACATACCATTGGCCCGGAAATATAAGAGAACTCCAACACGTAATTGAACGTGCTGTAATCATGTCTGATGGTACTGAGATAACAATTGACGATCTTCAGCTCAGTCCGAAAAAGTTTGGCACTAATGTGATTTCTTCTAATAACCTGGGGTTGGAAGAAATGGAAAAGCTCATGGTGCAGAAGGCAATTGATAAACATAAAGGAAATATTTCAAGAGCAGCGGCAGACCTTGGTCTAACACGTGCGGCGCTTTACCGCAGAATAGAGAAATTCGAATTATAATGTTCTACCAAAGATTTACCTATCGCCTATTATTTCGTCTGCTGATTATCAATCTGCTGGCAATTCTCTTGTACAACCTTATTGAACGCACCAACCTATTTTTTACAATCATTGGTGTTGCAATCATTTTACTTGCAGCCTTAATTAGCCTTTATCACTACATCAATCAGATCAGAGAGGACATTAAAAGATTTATTCTTGCAGTGAAAACCCGCGACAGCTCACTAAATTTTCGCAATAAAGTAACTAACGGAAGCTTCCCGGAACTATATGAATCATTCAATGACATCATCCAAGTTCATAAAAATATCCAACTGGAAAAAGATTCTATGTTTCTACTGCTCAAAACAATCCTGGAGCAGGTACCCGTAGGCGTAATTGTGATTAAGGAAACTACCGAAGAAGCCGAAAAAAAAGAAATTGTGCTGATCAATCAGGCTGCAGTCTCCCTACTAAATGTCCCTGCATATAAATATTGGCACCGGATGGTTCAGCACCTTCCTCAGTTTTCCGATGAAATTGAAGGCATTAAAACAGGAGGTAAGAAATTTATAGAGATTAAAATTCAACACAAATTAATACAACTCTCGACAGAAATAATTCCCTTAAACCTCTACCAAAACAATTATACCATCATTTCCTTCCAAAATATTAAAGATGAAATTGAGCAAAAAGAATCTGAAGCATGGAATAGGTTGATCGGCGTAATCTCCCATGAGATTTTAAATTCCATCACGCCTATTAGTTCGCTATCAGACACAGTAAACACGATGATTCAGGATAAATCGGTATTGACTCCTGAAGAACTCGAAGATCTAAAACCCGCAATTCAAACGATTAGGCGCCGGTCTGAGGGATTATTAGATTTCGTGAAAGACTACCGTTTAATAGCCGAGCTTCCCACACCTGTATTGGCTTACCACACTATTGGCGAGATTCTTAAACACATTAAAATTCTAATGCAGCCCTTTGCAAAAGAAAAAAACATCACATTAAAGATTGAACAGACCTCATCAAAAATAAGCATTAACATTGATTTGAAGCTTATTGAACAGGCGTTGATTAACTTGGTTACCAACAGCATTTATGCTTTACAAGATGTCCAGCAGGGTACGATAGAAATCGCTTATCGTTTAGAAATCAATAAACTGTATCTAGAAGTAACTGATAATGGTAAGGGCGTAACATCAGATCTTGTTGAGAAGATCTTTGTGCCGTTCTTCACAACAAGAAAAAATGGTTCGGGTATTGGATTAACGATTACCAGAAATATCATGAAGATGCATTATGGCAGTTTGGAAGTTTCTTCCATACCCTTTGAGAAAACTACCTTCTCTTTAGTTTTTAAGTATAATTAATTTCATGGAGTACCGTAAAATGACAGCGAAATTTTTATATTTTACTTAACTACTGCATCAAAAGCACAATTTAATATTTTACTATTACGCTTTATTTGAATCCATATACGGTAATTTCCAGGCTGCGGAAAAGTATAGGGAAAGCTGATCTCCTCCATGTGATGAGTACCAGATTCTATACTGTCGTGTTTCATCCCCGCCATTAAAATTACATTTCGTTCATTTTCGTCCATTGCTTCCAAACTCGCAACCAACCTGTTCACACTATCGGCAAAAACAATAGGCGGTGGTAAGTATTTTTCCAGCGACTGCCGAAAAGCAATCCTGTCTAACAGTGCCTTTTGTGACCCCATGGAAAAGCTGCCCGTAGGATGCAAATGGATGTATACGCTGCCGTCATCCTTTAGAATGACTGCATGTGCAGGCATCCCTAAATAGGGTTCTAGCTTAGCTGGTTTTTCATTTGCATCAAGTATTTCAAACTTTAACGTGGTCAATTCTCCTGCTTTAAGTTTCAGCCCGGGAGTTTGTATCCAAATTGCGGTAGAACCATCTGAAAGTTTTGACGCTAAACCAGGCAAACCGCACATCACAGTTGGTACTAGATTACCGATTGTACTTTTTCCCGCAATAGGATTTGTCGTAAAGAAGGTATCATCTTTGTCTGGGGCAAGAGCTATTACAGGGTTATTTGCCATACTGATTGTAGCTTGCGGAATTTCTAGCGTATCAACGATGGTTTCGGAAAATCCACTTAATCGGGTGATATCGGCATAGACCCAATATGTGCCGGATGGTAACTTTGGCGCAACTGCTGTAAAGGTTACAGAATCGATTCGGCGCGGATGTAGGTGAGCAAATGCATCGAGGCTACCGGCTCTGATTAAAAACATATGCATAAGCTTTCCATGATCGGGCACCAAGTAATTCATTTTCCGACTAATGTTCCTACCGTTACGCTGTTCAAGCCGCTTCAGTGCCATTGAGTCTATTACCAGGGTGAGCAGGCCTGTTTGTGCATTTACTTTTGTTGTTGCCTGCAATGGCTGGTATAAATACCGATTATAGTCATCAGCGGCTGCATTCCACCAGGACTTTCCGGCCCATAGTATCAGTACTAAAATCGCAAAAGTGACAAAGCCACCGATTGTTCTTTTTCTACGCAATTCGGGTGATAACTTTTCTGACGGATTGAGCTGGCTATCGCTCACACTGGACATAATGATCGTAACCATAAGCACCACCAAGAATACAGCCATCATAAATAGTCCCCATCCTAAACCGGCGGGCATACTGCGCTTAGCTGTGGAAAGCGCCATAACAGGGATCACTACAGTTCCCTTTCCTAGAGGACCATCTATAGTAATATCAATGCTTGAAGCCCCGGAACTCATCAGCCAAATGTTTAGATCAAACCTCCCCGGCTCTGTTGAAGATGGCGTAGCTAAATCAGCACGAGGTGTTCCGTCGAGCCCTGTAAACCAATAAACTGGTTTAGCATTGATCTGGACACCCTGTGTGGCATTTTCTAAATAGATGGAAACGGAGGCCGTGCCAGGTATTACGTCTGGTGGCGTGATATTGACAAGCATTTTATAAGGCCCGGCATTACCCTCGAAGGTCACTCCAGGGCTACCAACATGTGCATAACTGCAGACCGATAATATCAAAAAAGCTAAAATTGTAATTAATCTTTTCATCATTTAGCGTTTAACAGATTTCATCCATTTACCCCAGATCAATCCCAGCCATGCTGATGCTGATGCGATCAGAAAAGCGACAAATATACCTTTAATGAATACTGGCAAAGGTTCTTCATTCCAGGGAGCAAATGCATATCGGTATTCCCAATTTGGGTCAGAGCCGAAGTACCAGGATGTAGTGCCAAAAGCCCAGTTGCGGGCGTAAGGCGACATTAGAAAGCTTCCCATTGACCACTGTATCGCCAGCATAACTATTACAAGCAAGGGCCCTAGAAAAAGTGCTTTGAAAAAAGCTTTTTTATGTTGCATCCTCTCATTAAGCCAGTCTATTGCTATTGCGGGGAAAATGAGTAGTAATGGAAAATCAAAGCTTTGATAGTGCGTGATGTGGTTTAGCACTGGGCCTAAACGCGGTTCAGCGGCAAACAGTGGCAAAATCCAAACAAGTGAGGCCATCACTATCATATAAACAATAGCAGTCTGTGTAGCTGCCCAACGGCCGGGTGAGGCTACTGAAACTGCAACCAGCGGTAGCGGAAAAAGCAGTCCGCTAACGATATAAAAAAATGAACTATGCATTGCATGACGACCAAGATATTGAGAAGCGATGGTGTATATCATCACGAGCATAAAACCTGATGATAAAGTAAAACTCCACTTTAATGTCTTTATAACCGCATATGACGATGTTGCAAGTCGGTTCTGATAGGCGAGTACACTTACCATGGCACCAAACTGAACGGTTACCATACCAAGCAAAAGTACGGTGTGAGGGGGCGAAAGTATCTGAACATCAAGTCCAAAAGTGTTGTGCCACCAATCATCGAACGGGGCTGAAGTGATCATTGTAAATGCGCCCCAGATGCAAAACAAAGCTCCTAAAGAGCCGTAAAATATGCCCCAAAACCGTATCGAAACGTCCCTTTCTGCTTCCCTCCCTGAAAAAGTGAGGCGAAGGACATGATAACCTGAAAATAATCCTGCTGTTACGGCGCCAAGGTAGATTAATAGGTGCGGCGGAGAAAACAACCCATCTCGACCAATACTCGTATGCCAGGAGATATCCCATATTAGCCCAATAACAATACTCAGGGAAGAAAAAACTACTGCATATATATAAAATGGAACAATGCGGCTTAATGCAGTGGTAGTCATTTGCTTACTAATTTACCAAATATAAGTTATTTAGATATTCACAACAAATATCTGGGAAGGCTCGCAATGAAATTATTGCTGTTGCATTTTTTGCAACTAGAAAAAATGTTTCGGATATTGGCTTAACCATTACCCGAAACATTATAAAGATGCATCATGGAAGCTTAGAAGTTGCTTCCGTAAAGGCTATACTTGCGTACCATCTGGTATCACCGCACCTTTTTTAACAACAACGATTCCGTCCTTCACTGTATACAGATCGAAGTCACCATCTTCTAAATGATTACCACCCTTAATAGTAACATCGTTACCAATACGACTGTTTTTGTCCACAATAGCATTGATAATTGTGCAATTATCCCCAATTCCAATCATTGGTTTACCATTGTCTTTATCTTCCTGAATTTCCTCAAGAGTCTGATATTTATCACTACCCATGATGTAGCAACTTTGAATATGGGTTCCTACTCCAATTCGCGACCTAATTCCTATAACAGCATGCTTAATACTTTCAGCTTGTAAAATACAGCCTTCCGCAATAATAGTCTTATCCAGCGTTGTTCCAAGAATCTTCGATGGAGGTAACATGCGGGCACGCGTAAAAATACTATGGTTATGGTCAAATAAATTAAATTTTGGAATATCATCTGTTAAGCCAAGATTGGCCTCAAAAAACGAAGATATATTACCTATATCTGTCCAATAGCCTTCATATTGGAAGCTCAAAACATCATATTCGGTCAGCATTCTTGGGATAATCTCTTTACCAAAATCCTTCTCGTCCGCGTTTTCCGCAAAGATTTTTACCAACAGATCCTTATTGAAAATGTATATTCCCATTGAAGCAAGGTAATCACGACCCTCAGCGTGCATTTCCGGGCCGGTATCTGATGTCCAGTCTTCTAAGTTGGTCTTAGGCTTTTCAATAAACGAGGTAATGATATTGTCTTCATTGGCCTTAAGGATCCCGAAGTCTGGTGCATCTTTAGCATTTACGGGAATTGTCGCTAACGTCACCTGTACCCCGGCTTCAATGTGTGCATTTACCATCTCTTTGAAGTCCATTTGATACAATTGATCGCCTGAAAGGATCAACACATATTCGAATTCATGGTTCAACAGGTGATGCATTGTCTGCCTTACCGCATCTGCCGTTCCCTGAAACCATGTAGGGTTTTCAGGAGTCTGCTCCGCCGCAAGAATATCGACAAAAGCATCACTGAAATGACTAAAATGATAGGTATTTTTAATGTGCTTATTTAATGAGGCCGAGTTAAACTGGGTCAGAACGAACATACGATGTATGCCTGAGTTTAAACAGTTAGAAATTGGAATATCAACCAACCGGTACTTCCCTGCAATTGGAACTGCTGGTTTTGATCTCGTTTGTGTAAGTGGAGCTAGCCTGGAACCTTGACCACCGCCAAGAATTACACCTAATACTTTTTCAGTCATACTTTATTTATTGTTTATATTTGGTATAGATTTATATACTCTTGAGCCGCTTTATCCCAAGAATGATCGATGTTCATCATAAACTTACGGATTTCTTTTACTTTTTTCTTGTCTGAGTATAATTCCATAGCTCTACTGATCGCGCGTCCAACATCCCAAACATTGGTTTGATCATGACAAATGCCAAATCCACCATCACCTATATCAATCACTGTATCTTTCAATCCCCCAATTCGTCTCACAATCGGAACTGTTCCATATCTCAACGCATACATCTGGTTCAATCCGCATGGCTCTACCCTGCTTGGCATCAGGAGAAAATCCGCCCCAGCATAAATCTGATGGGACAACTTCTCATTATAACCGATGTAAGCATTATAGTTCCCAGGGAATGCCTCCTTCAGCCCATTTAACCAGTTTTCCACATTAGGATCTCCCGACCCCAAAACAAGCACGTTAATTCGGCCCTTAAACTGCAGCAACGCATTGTAAAATATTTCAGGTAACAGATCAGCACCCTTCTCTCCAACAAGTCTACCTATAAAAGTGAACAATGGTTTACTCGCATCTAGATTAAAAACACGACATAAGGCCTCTTTGTTTGCTCTTTTTCCATTATCCACCGTTCTTAAATCAAATTGTTTTTCCAGCATCGCATCAGCCGAAGGATCCCAAACCTCGTTGTCGATCCCGTTTAAAATTCCAACTGATTTACCGCGTTCCCGCGCAAAAAGCGCCTCTAATCCATTTGCTTTATGGCTGATCTCATCTAAATAACTAGGTGACACGGTAGTTACCCTCCAAGCACATTTTATAGCCGAAGCCAAAGGATTGATTGAGCCTTTCCAATCCAACATTGCCGTTTTCCACACATCAAAGGCTGGGAGATAATTCAGTTTATCCCAGCCAAACTGTCCCTGATATTGTGCATTGTGAATTGTCAAAACTGTCAGAATTTGTCGCAGGTGGCGATATTGATTACAATATGATGTCATGAAAGGCACCAAACCAGTATGGTGATCATGACAATGGATCACATCCGGACGGTGTTCCCATTGCGCAATCCAGTCCAGAACTGCGATTTGGAAAGCGAGGAACCGCTCGGTATCATCCGGGTAACCATACACGTTAGGTCGATCCATCAAGCCTGCAATGTGCACCAGAAAAAGATCAAAGCCCAGTTTATTTGTTTTCTCTCTAAATATTCTGACAGGGAAATTTTGGAAACCCAGTTTTCCCCAGCCGTCATATACCACTTCGAACTCATTTTCTCTTAAAAACTTGGTTTCGTAAGCGGGCATAACCACCTTGGCCATATGTCCGATCTTATTTTGATATTTTGGTAATGCCCCAACCACATCTCCCAGACCCCCTACTTTAGCAATAGGATAACATTCCGCACTGAGGTGTATAATTTCCATTCTTTTGTATTAATTAATTTAAGGGTTTTAACAGTTACTCAAATTAGGTAATAACATATAGAAAGCAAATAAGTATAACAAATAATTTAAAATTTGTTTTTAAGGTGGAGTTCGACAATTAGGCATATTGCGAGACGGGAACAAATTTTATGGAATGTTATGTTGGATTATTTTAAAGGGGGGGAAAGATTAATGATTTTATAACACAGCGTCTAGTATCAATTTAAACATTCCCGTAATAAGATACAGCCACCGCTCCAGTGATTATTAGAAAAATACCGAGCGCTTGCTTCCCGGTGATCTTATCGTTCAAAAATAATAAAGCATATGCTATTGGAACAATAATCCCCACCTTACCAACAATATTAAGCGTGGCTACGCCAAAATAATGGTAGGATAAGGAGTTGAAAATAGTGCCACTGAAAATCAATACTCCCAATGCAGTCAAGTACCGCCAGCTATTAGTGGAAGCATTCTTAATAGCTACATATTTTAAACCATTTGCATAAAACAGTAGCAGATTCATAAAAAGAATGGTGGTCTCCAGCACAAGCGAAAAATTAACAACCCCAATTGATTCGATAGGCTTTTTTATAAAACTATAACCTAAGCCCCAACATACAGAAGCAAGCAAAATGTACCGCAGTCCAATGCGATAGGTTGGTATTGCTTTCCAATGAAAACTGTTTACAATTAAAGTTACCCCCACTAAAGTCAGTATCATTAGGGTAACAACTTTTGGTCCGATTGTCTCATGATAAATGATAATGGACACTAAAATTGATATTAAAAAGGTCAGAATACTGACTAGTGTAATAGATAACGAGACGGAGGTATGTTTGAGAGACTTTACATAGAAGTATTGGCCCCCATAACAGACCAAGCTGAGCCCGATTGCGAGAACTAAAGAGTCAATAGCAAATGCATTGCCTTCAGATTTATCTACATAATGAATGATAATTACAAGACAAAAAAATAGAACCGTGGTAACTATGCTTCTGCAAAGCATGGAAACCAATTCATGATTCTTTCTGTTGACATTAACCCAAAGGCAATCCGCTATACCAAAGCTGAAAACGTATAGTAAGACTACTATATATTTCATTGCTTAAGGAACGGTTCAAAATACTTGAACTTAGTTTTGGATATTAGCCTCTTAAGGTCCCGCTCAATAGCTATTCTTTCAGCCTCATTAACTGAAATCTTACGTTTGGCATCCAGTAACTGGATAGAGAAATAATCGTCAACAAGCCAATTTATTTTCGCCACTTTAGGTATCAATTTTTTGGCTTCTCTTAGCCTGTTGGTATATGTAAATGACCTGATCAACATGATCTTAATTGGCATTATCCAAAAGGATGTATCGATGTCTTTGGTAATCCATTTTTTATTATTATAGACTGGGAGCAAAATATCAATAACCAATTTGAATGATTCAGTTAAAATCAAATATTCCGATATCATGAGTTCGAATTCAATATTGAAGTATTGAAACCCATGAAGGTTAACGTTGTCAATCAATTTGTTTTTCACAAGAGTTATCCAGCTTTGCTTTTCGTCCATATCACCCATTAGATGGTGATATAGTATTTTCGTACCCATGTACCTAGCGATCACTAAAGGATGTTTTATGCTTTCCAAATTAAAGCTATAAATGATATCATGGTAAACTTTAGCAGAAGTAAGGTCGTTTTGCAAAACCGAAGACAAAAAAAGCATTGCGTTGCCAAACACCTGCGCTTCCAGTTCAGGCTTATTTCGGATATAAAGACTGTAGCCCTGCTCAAAGCCTCTTCCAAACCCATCAATAAATGGAAACTGTTCAAAAAGATAGTTGTGTGCAGTTGGGCTTCTAGAAACTAGAGGGATTAATGTGTCATATAATAGCTTGTCTGCGAACACACGCTTAAGTAACCGATTCAATGCGTCAAGATACACATGATTAACTTCCCCCTTTGCAATTTTCGGAACTACACCTTCAAAAAAAGTTTTATAAATCTGCGCTTCATGGTATTGGGTTGTTTGTGAATTGCCAATATCTGACTGCTTAGAGACTAAATGATCAAGATTTAAGTAACCGCAATAAACACAAAGAATGTCAGCCGTTAATTGCGAAATCATACTTTCAGATTTTATAAGCTTAAAAAACCTTCTGAAGGTTTGACTACTAATTAATTTTCCTGTTTTTTTAAAAACTTCTTCTGAGAGACCGTTACAATCATTGTAATTAACAATTCTTTGACCGAATTGTAGATTCATTTGGGCTTTGAGAAGGTTAAGCTTCTCGAAATATGAGATGTCGTTTGAGTTCATTAATTTGGTTAGCTCGGACGTCAAATGTACAAATTTGTACAATATAATATCATAAACGCTACTTATTTTCGAATCTAATAACAAAGGTCATCCCAAAACCAATATTATTAAACATCAATTAAACACTTTTAAAAAAATGTAATGAGAATTTTCAGAATTTTACCAGTTACGGGAGCCTTATGCCTATTTATTTTACTATCTTCAAGTGCAAGTGTTTCAGCTCAAAAGAAAAAACCCGACTGCAGTCCCGAATCCATTTCTAAATGTAAATATGGCTTTGCTCCATTCAAAATTGGTTACTCGTCGGTTAGTAAAATTACACCATCATTATTCGGGGATTGGAAAAGGCTTATTGCTTACAACTTTACCCTCGCTGAGCTTTATGCGATTGCATACGGAGCAGGCTCAACTATACCTGATGATAAACTTATGCTCCAGGTAAGAAATCCGGAGAAGCTAAAAGCTAAATACTGCTACGAACTCAATACACCACCAGAGTTGGCTGACAACATGTTTGTGCTCATGCTTCAGCATCTCGAATATCAGTTCCCGGATTATACTGCTTTCATCTCATACCAAGAAGGAAAAAATTATATCGTCGTTACCGACAAGGAATACGGAATCCTCCTTAGCGAAAAACCATTACATTTCAGAGGAAAGCAAAAATATAAAAAAGACACGACCTATTAAAAAAGAACACAGCAGTGGAAGATCCACTGCTGTGTTCTGCTTGCTCGCAGAGTTTGCAAAAAATGAGCCTAACCAACTAATCCGCCACTGCCCTAAACATCAAGGCTGCTGCTGTTAAGTTTGTGCGACTATCGATCAAAATAGCGGCACCATTCGCTTTGTTATCTGTATAAAAATCAAACGGTAGTGAATCTGCTGTCTTGATGATCACCCTGCCTATATCATTCAGCTTAAAATCATAAGCATCCTCTTTCTCTAACGTGTTAATGTCAACCTTATAAACAATCTCACGGATCTTACATTTTGTTATTTTACTGTTGTGCTGAAGCAAATAAGCGATGCTTTCATCAAGTGGTCGCGCATCCATCCAGCATACATCTGCTTCTATTAATTGTGAATTTTGCGGCAAGTGATCTGAATTCACAAGCACATCACCCCTGCTAATATCGATGTTGTCACGCAAATGAAGGGTTACCGACTGACCCGCAACGGCTTCCACTGGTCTTTGATCAAATATCTCGATGCGTTCAATAACTGAAGTATTGCCTGATGGTAACACAGTCACCTTATCGTTTACGCTAAAAGCACCGCTTAACACGCGACCTGCATATCCCCTGTAATCGTGTAACTCATCTGTTTGCGGCCTAACCACCCATTGCACTGGCATGCGGGCCAGGTTATATTCCGGACCAACTTCCACATCTACCGTCTCCAGGAAATGAAGCAGACTTGCTCCCTGATACCAAGGCATATTCTCAGACTCATTCACCACATTGTCGCCTTTCAAAGCACTAACAGGAATGAACGAAACATCCTTTAACCCTAAATCCACAGCTAGTTTTTTATACCTTTCAACGATGGTATTGAACACAGTTTCGCTATACTCCACCATATCCATCTTATTCAAACAAACCACCACGTGCTCTATTCCCAACAACGAAACCAGATAAGAATGTCTGATTGTCTGCTCCACAACGCCATTTCTCGAATCAATCAAAATGATCGCTAGTTTAGCGGTCGACGCACCCGTAACCATGTTACGGGTATATTGAATATGACCCGGCGTATCGGCGATAATGAACTTACGCTTAGCAGTTTGAAAGTATTTGTAAGCCACATCAATCGTGATTCCCTGCTCCCGCTCAGCCCTCAATCCGTCTGTTAAAATAGCGAGGTCAATCGTGCCATCGTCATTCTTCCTGTTAGACTGCTGCAAAGCTTCCAGCTGGTCTGCAAGTATAGAATCTGTATCATATAAAAGCCTGCCAATCAATGTGCTTTTTCCGTCATCAACACTGCCGGCTGTAAAAAACTTTAATAAATTCATTAAAAATATCCTCCTTTTTTGCGGTCTTCCATAGCAGCTTCAGATACTTTATCGTCCATGCGGGCACCACGTTCACTTATTTTTGAAGCACTAATCTCGGCGATGATGTCATCCAACTGATCAGCATCAGATGCTACCGCAGCAGTACAGCTCATATCGCCGACTGTACGGAATCGCACTCTTTTATGTTCTACTACATCATCAGAATCCATATTTAAGAATGGAGAAGCAGCCATCAGCTGTCCATTTCGAGTAATCACATCTCTGTCATGCGCGAAATAAATACTAGGCAACTCAATTTTCTCTCTCTTTATATAGTTCCAAACATCCAGCTCAGTCCAGTTGCTAATGGGGAAAACACGTACATTTTCTCCCTTATGGATCTTGCCATTGTAAATGTTCCAAAGCTCAGGACGTTGCCTTTTTGGATCCCACTGACCAAACTCATCACGCACCGAAAAGATCCTTTCTTTAGCCCTAGCTTTTTCTTCATCTCTTCGGGCACCACCAATACAGGCATCAAAACCATGCAAGGCGATGGTATCCAATAAAGTAACCGTCTGCAACGCATTTCTACTCGCATTTTTTCCCGTCTGCTCCACCACTTTTCCCTGATCAATAGACTCTTGAACGTGACCAATGATGAGTTTCTCACCAATTCGCTCAATCATCTCATCTCTATACGTAATCGTTTCTTCAAAGTTGTGACCAGTGTCAATGTGTACCAATGGGAAAGGGAACTTACCCGGTCTGAATGCTTTTTCAGCTAACCTAACCAGGGTAATAGAATCTTTACCACCAGAAAATAGCAGTGCAGGTTTCTCAAATTGCCCCGCCACTTCACGTAAAATGTGAATAGCCTCGGCCTCTAATTCATCTAAATAATCTAAATTATACTTACTCATGTTTCATTTTCGCAATTACGTTGTGGCATGTAAGCCACATTCTTTCTTAGATTGGTCTTCCCACCACCACCTTCCGGCCCTAAAGTCTTCTCCTGGAGCAACAGCTCTGGTACAAGGCGCGCATCCTATACTTGGAAATCCCTTATCGTGCAAAGTATTGTAAACTATATTGTTTATCTTAATATATTCCTTCAAATCATCCAACGACCAATCAAAGATCGGATGAAACTTTATCATCTGGTTTTGCTCATCCCATTCCAAGTTTGACATGTCATGCCTGTTGAGAGATTGCTCAGACCTGATGCCAGTAACCCATAAAGTATTACCCGTTAAAGCCCGTTTCAAAGGCTCCATTTTACGGATGTAACAGCAGTGCTTTCTATTGTCTACCGACTCATAAAAGCTATTTGGTCCCTTGGCACTTACCATATCTTGCAGCAATTCTGCGTTAGGATGATAAGCAACGATGGGCTTTTTATAAATATCCAGGGTTCTATTCCAAACGTAGTAAGTTTCTGGAAATAACCTCCCTGTTTCCAGGGTAAAAACTTTTATCGGAATATCATTCGCAAAAATCATATGTGTGATCACTTGATCTTCCCAGCCAAAACTAGTGGAGAAAACGATCTTTCCCGCATAATGTTCCGCAAAATATCTTAATGCCTCCACCGGATCAAGATTTTTTATCTTTTCTGCAATAGCCGTAAAATGCTCCCTCATGATCAGACCAATTTAAGTATAAAGTTTATGATGCTGCGTAAGCTGACTAAAATTACGATGATACCAACAGAGAACATGATCGCTTTCGCAGAAATTTTATTAGACACTTTCGCCGCAATCGGAGATGCCAGAGCGCTCCCAATTACTAGTCCTGCTACCGCTTCCCAATGCTTTCCGTTTAGCATGGTGATAAAAGTAAGTGAACTCATCAAAGCGATGAAAAACCTGGTGATCTTTACAGTACCTAAAGAAAATCGAGGGCTCCGGCCGCCTGCAATCAAACTGGAAAGTACAATAGAGCCCCATCCTCCGCCACCAACGGCGTCAATGAAACCACCAAAAGCACCCAGCAAAGAGATCTTCTTGATCTTCCCACCTTTATGCCGTCCTTTAACATTTATTTTTATTGCTTTTGATAGAATTACACCTCCCAAAATCAGGGTATATAACGATACAAAAGGCTTGGTATAATTGCTATAATGCTCTAACGAGGAGAGTAAATAGGCTCCAGAAACAGCTCCCAGGATCCCCGGAATCAGCAAAAGCTTAAAAAGCTTCCAGTTTATATTGCCAAAACGGTAATGCATCCAACCCGCAATACCGTTACTTAAAATCTCTGATAAATGGACACCCATACTCGCCGAAGCCGGCGGCACACCCATAGCCAATGAAAACGAGGTCGACGTCACGCCGTACGACATTCCAATTGCCCCATCAATCATCGAGAAGATGAAGCCTCCAAGCAAAAACCAGTAAAATATAGGATTTATATTGGCTACAAAAGCTTGAAACTGGGGTTCCTTATTCCAAAATGCAGTGATCACGATAGCAAAAGAAAACACAATCGCCAGCCAGATCAGCCATTTCAAGCTCACCCGAGTGTCTGTAAAAACCGATTTAGCGTCACTTTTCAGAACTTCAACACCCGCTTCAACAGACGTTTCTTCCAAAGAGGCATCTTCCACCAAAGTGGCAGTAACTTCGTTCAACCTCTTCACTTTAGCAGCAAAATCGCCATTCAGTGTATTTCTAAGCGCCTGCATTTGCTGCAGGGTGTCATTCAGCTCGTTCGGCAAACTATCGTTCAAAACTTCCTTTAACCGCTTTGCAATCGTTGGCGATTTACCATTGGTAGATATAGCGATCTTTAAATCACCTTTTCTTACTACAGCTCCAAGGTAAAAATCACACAATTCAGGCTTATCGGCAAAGTTAGCCAGCAAGTGGCGCGACTGCGCCAATACCCTCACTTCTTCATTTAGAATAGCATTATTGGTTGCAGCAACTATTAGGTCAATACCATCCAGATCAGCAGGTTCGAAACCCTTCTGTACCAGATTAACATGTTCAAAATCAGCAGCCATTTCTGTCAACTCAGAACAAATCTCTAAGGCTACTACAGTCACCCGGGCATTCGGACTATTGTCCAATATAGCCGTTAACTTCTCTAAACCAATTGGCCCTGCCCCAATGAGCAAAGTATGAATGGTATCAAGCTTTATGAAGACAGGAAATAATTGATTGCCTATCATTGATACTAAATCTCTTCTTTCAATGACTGATAAAAGTCCTTGATAGGTTGGAAAGATGGATGTAAAGAAACCACTTCTCCAAATATCAGTAAGGCCGGTGCTTGAATTCCTTTTTCCGCAACCACCTCAACAATAGTATCCACCAAACCTATCCCAAGTTTCTCGCTTTCAGTTGAACCGCTTTGAATCGCAGCTACCGGAAGTAATCCTTTTCCTTCATTCTGGAACAACTTTACGATCTCTTTCAGCTTACCCAAACCCATAAGCACCACTACAGTGGCCTTTGAGCGAGCAGCTTCATACAAGTCGTTAGAGATTTGTCCGCTAGCAGTTGTACCCGTAACTACCCAAAAACTTTCACTCAATCCCCTGTGGGTAACCGGTATTTGTTGTAAACCAGGTACAGAAATCGAACTTGATAACCCAGGAACAACCGTAACAGGTATGCTATAACCGGCAGCGAAATCCAATTCCTCGTATCCCCTTCCGAATACAAACGGATCTCCGCCTTTTAAGCGAACCACATGGCCGAAATTCAAGGCATAGTCTACCATCAATTTATTTATGGCTTCCTGTCCGAACGAATGCTCTCCAGACCGCTTACCAACGTAAACTTTTATCGCGTCAGGATTTGCGTAATCCAATACCCCATCATTTACAAGGGCATCGTAAAGCACAACATCAGCGGTCTTCAAGGCATTTGCCCCCCTCATGGTGATCAACTCAGGATCACCCGGACCAGCACCAACTAAGGTAATCCTTGGCTCCTTGTTATTTATATTTTTTGTACTCATGTTAATCTTCTCCCTATTCCGTTAAAGCGCCTTTTTTGTTTTGATCTGGGCGATAAAATCTCTTACCTGCCCTAAATAAGCCGTAGCAAATTCTTCAGTCGGCTCATTTTTATTGATCTGTAATACCACTTCGTTGAAAGTGCCCGGCAAAGTGAATTCGCCATTCTCAACATAATTGATATCAAACTCACGGATCACACCGATTTGAGTGCTGCTGCTCACCCCTTTATCCAATAGCATCGCCTTTGCACTGCTCACAAATACGGCGTAACTGTGATAAATGGCGTCCGACCATGCGCCTGCTTCGTACGAAGCCTCTGCCCATTCCAGTTTCTCAAACCCTTCCAGTAATAAAGTAGCCACTAAATCAATTACTACACCAGCACACTCACCTACCCCGATTGCGGTTGCAAAAGTTTCCTCATGTCCCCAATCCACATATTCCTCATCTTTCAGATTGGTTAAATCCGCCAATGGCTTTAACAATTGATAAAAATAATCCTTTCCTTGTCTGTCGTAATAACTATGGAAGCTTTCCTTTTCTTCCGCAACACCGGCGTAATCATTGAGCAATGTCCTTAAAATATCAGTAGCACGCTTCGAAGGCGCTTTAATCACACGCTCTGCTACCCTGCCTTCCCCATTTCCAACAGTTCCACCGCCAAGCAAGACTTGTACAGCCGGAACTACTTTACCGTTTGCTTTCACAGAACTACCATGGAAGCCAATATGAGCCAATCCATGTTGTCCACATGAATTCATACAGCCACTAATCTTAATTTTCAGGTCTTTATCGTAGATCAACTCCGGATATTCTTCATAGATCACCTCCTCTAACGCTACAGAAAGCGTCATGCTGTTCGAGATCCCAAGGTTACACGTATCTGTACCCGGACAAGTGGTCACATCTGCAATACTATCAAACCCTGGCACCGCAAACCCCAATGGTTTCAAAACTGCGTATAACGATGGCAAAGCATCTTCCCGAACAAATTTCAATAGCAGGCCTTGATTCTGCGTAATGCGAATTTCATCAGCAGCAAATGGTCTGATTGCTTTTACCAGCTCACGGGCAAGCTCCGTTTTAATGTCGCCTTTGGATACCTTGATGTAAACGCCAAAGAAACCTTCCTGCTTTTGAGGAACTGCGTTCGTAGCACGCCAATGCTTATAATCCAAAGAATGGATCACCTCATCCAAAACTGGAAGCGTTATCGCTTCAGGCAATTTAGGCGCAGGAACAGTATTTCTATCAATCTTAAACGACTTCGATTTATTGGCGATCCTTTCTTCCTCCACCAATCTCAACACTTCGTCAAGACCTAATTTCTGTACTAAATATTTTAATCTTGCTTTATTTCTATTGGTTCTTTCGCCGTAACGGTCGAACACTCTTAAGAGCGATTCGGCATACGGGATGATTTGATCTTCATGAAGGAAATCAAAGATTGGAGCCGCCAGAAAAGGCTGTGCACCCAATCCACCAGCGATCATTACCTTGAAACCACGCTCACCCTGTTCATTGATCTTTGGGATAAAACCAAGGTCATGAATATAACTGTAAGCAGTATCTCTTTCATCAGAAGAGAAGGAAAATTTGATCTTCCTGCCCATTTCCTGACAAATCGGATTTCTCAAGAAATAGATAAAGAAAGCATGTGCATATGGCGAAACATCGAATACTTCATTCGGATTGATACCCGAATCTGGTGAAGAAGTAACATTCCGAACAGTGTTTCCGCAAGCTTCTCTCAACGTAATGTCATCGCGTTCCAAATCTTCCCAAAGTTGAGGCGTCCTATCCAGACTCACGTAATGAATTTGAATATCCTGTCTTGTTGTTAGGTGAAGATTTCCACTCGCATATTCATCAGAAACGTCTGCAATGCGAAGCAGTTGCTTAAACGTTACTTTACCAAATGGGAGCTTAATACGTACCATTTGGACCCCTGGCTGGCGTTGGCCATATACACCACGGGCTAATCTAAGGCTTCTAAATTTCTCATCATGAATATTACCCTCGCGAAATAACCTGATCTTTTTCTCAAGATCAATGATGTCTTTTTCGACAATAGGATTCTCTAACTCTGTTCTAAAGCTTTGCATCTAAGTTTGGTATTATGTATAAAAAAGCTCCTCTTCCAGGCGACTGGTGAAGCTCGAAGTATTGTTTGAAACAGTTCCTGATTTTCATGTTCCCCTAAGTAAGTGAACATGAAATAATGGATGGATTTAACTATCTTCACGAAGCAAATATATAAAGTATATAGGTTTTGTAGTATAAATATTTAGTATTTTTTGTGAAAAAAAGTTATTAGCTGTAGTTAAAAAAGGATTCACTACTTTAGAATATTTTAATTTCGTGTTTGAAATGTTTATGAGGCGACTCCCGATTTAGTTCAACTTACCGTATACTTAAGTTTGAGATCAGTCGGGTTGTGGTTTGGGTGAAGCCGCCCTCCGGCCGCAGTGAGGCCGCGGTTACGCCGCCTTTTCTCTAGGCAAAAGGCGGCCTCACCCCGAGCTCATGGCGAAAACATGGCGGTTTCGCCCAAACCACAACCCGACCCTGATGATAACCCAACCCAGACAAGTCTTTCACTCAAACTAGTCTTTATCCGACAATAACATAATACATACGAAATTGCTTTATGTTCTTGAAAATGCCTATTTTTGAAACTGGTGTATTAATACCGATTAATCTTCTTATGCTTAAACAACATCTACAACAAAAATTACTTCAAAAGTTATCTCCGCAGCAAATTCAATTCATCAAATTGTTGCAGGTACCCACTGTTGCACTAGATACTCGTATTAAAGAAGAATTAGAAGAAAATCCTGCGCTAGAAGATCCCAGCCTTATGATTGCGGAAGAGCCGAAAAGCGAATATGACGATTTAAACGATACACCTGAAGACCATGATTCCGGCAGCAAAGAGGAAAATACGGACGAGTTTAATGTAGACGACTATTTGCAGGATGACAATACTAACGATTACAGCACATCGTATAATAATAGTGATGATGATGAAGAAAAAAAGGAAACTCCAATAGCCATCGAGAGTACTTTTTTTGAAAGTCTGCAAGAACAATTAGACCTTGTACCACTGTCAAATCCTGATTTCATTATTGGCAAACAAATCATAGGCAGTTTAGATGATGATGGTTATCTGCGCAGACCAATCACCTCTATGATCGACGACCTTGCATTTTCTCAAAATGTGATGGTTGAAGAAGAAGATGTTTTGGAAATGTTAAAGGTAATTCAAAGCTTCGACCCTCCGGGGATTGCTGCAAGAGATTTACAAGAATGCTTAACACTTCAATTAAAGAGAAAAGATCCAAATAACCTGACTATCCAAAAAGCCATTGAAATTGTTGAGCATCATTTAGATGAGTTCACCCGTAAGCATTACGATAAATTAGAACGGTCTTTAGGATTAAATAGCGAGGATCTCAAGGAAATCATCGGAGAAATTTTGAGATTGAACCCTAAACCAGGAGATTCTAATCAAGTAACGACTAAACAGCTACAGATCATACCAGACTTTCATGTTTCGAACAATGATGGGGTACTTATTCTTACACTTAACTCCAAAAATGCACCAGAGTTGCGGGTAAGCAGGTCTTACATTGATATGTTTGATCACTACGACAAAGCTGCTACAAAAGACAAAAAACTAAAAGAGGCAGTACAGTTTGTAAAGCAAAAATTAGACTCCGCGAAATGGTTTATCGATGCTATCAAACAGAGACAGCAGACATTGCTTAAAACAATGAATGCGATCATGCAATACCAATACGAGTATTTGCTTACAGGTGATGAACGCAAAATGCGCCCAATGATCTTAAAAGATATTGCTGATAAGATTGATATGGATATCTCTACGGTTTCCAGGGTTGCAAACTCTAAGTACGTACAAACTGAATTCGGAACCTTCTTATTGAAATCTTTCTTCTCTGAGGCAATTCAAACTGAAAGTGGTGAAGAGGTATCCAACAAGGAGGTTAAAAAAATTCTGGAAGATTGCATTGGAAGCGAAGACAAACGTAAACCTTTGGCTGATGAAAAGCTAACTGATATCCTTAAGGAAAGGGGTTATAACATCGCTAGAAGGACCGTTGCCAAGTATAGGGAACAAATGAATATTCCTGTTGCACGTTTGCGTAAAGAGTTGTAATAAAACTTCCTGCCTTCTAAATAAGCTACCACATTTTCATGCTGCTCATCACCTCATATACATTATTTAACTGTATGCCTAGAACGATTTCGTGACTGCCGTTGCTAACGGTGTTAAGTTGTGATGTAGTAAAATCGTAAGAGTAAGTTAAATTGAATGTCTTATTGATGTTAACCCCCGCAATAGCTGAAAACGAATCACTTTTACGGTAGCTGCCACCTAACCAAAATCTGTCTCTAAATGCAACTTTTAAGTTAGCGTCTATGGAAACTGGGGTCGGATTCACCTGCTTGACCATAACGGACGGGGTCATAGCTATGTCTTCAGCAACGAAAAACCGATATCCAGCGGTAAGAAATAGATGGGGAACTTCTTTTCCCGTGCTAAACTCGGTTGGACTAGCTGTGAACACTAATTTTTGTGGCAGGATCTGCTGAACTGAGGCTCCAGCAAAAAAGTTGGCTCCATATAACCATACCCCGAGCCCTAGATCAGGCTTCACCTGACCAATAATTGTTCTAGAAATCGCCGGATCATCTCCCCCACTTTCGAAACTTAATTGACTTCTGTCTAACCCGATCCTTGAAATCCCTGCGGCTATTCCTACAGAAAAATTTAGCGAATTGTTAAGCTGCAAGTGGTATGCATAAGTTAGGCTTGCATCCAATCTTGAAAGCGGACCAACATCATCCAACACTGCAATTACCCCTAAACCATGATGTGATGGTGAAGAAGTATAATTTTGCATATAGTTCCTGCTCATGGGATCATCACCTTTGTCAGGAAGTGACAGTGCATTCCTCCATAAATATTGATCTCCGAGACTAAAATTTGCCGAAACAAAGGAGGTTTGTGGAGCATCTTGAATGCCGGTCCATTGTTTCCTATACCCAAAGCGAAGATCTGTGTAGTTTTCCATGCCGCTGAGGGCTGGATTCAGGAGATAGTTGTTGAAAATATACTGTGTATACTGAGGTCTTTGCTGGGCAGAAGAACCCGCAGACAGCAGTACCAAGATTGTAAATATCGATGCCCGTAGTTTCACTTATCTTATAATGGTTAGAGAACCAGTAATTTTTCTCGTTCCTATATTTGGATTGATAATATAGTAATAAACTCCGACAGGTAACTGTTGATTATTGAAATTTCCGTCGAACGGAGTTTTGTAGCCCCTACTATAGAACACCTTCTGCCCGTAACGATTAAAAATTTCCACTTCAACATCTGGATAGGAGTCGATGTATTTTATGCCCCAAGTATCATTTATCGTATCACCATTTGGGCTAAAAGCACTGTACGGCTTTACTACCCTCAGTATGTTAAGCATTATGGTTTGAGTGGTAGAACAGCCTTGATCAGATGTCGCAGTAAGTGTATATAAACGATCATCATCACCTTGCATTGTTGGGTTTAAAATATCATCACGGTCAAGACCTAAAGCTGGTGTCCACTTGTAAGTTAGGCCATTACCAGTTGCTGTAGCCTCCACCTTTTTTTGCCCACCTATCAGAATAAATATCTCTTTATCGAGATTTACAGTAGGCGAAGGATATACGACTACATTTTGCGTAATGGACTCCGAACAAGCGTTTTGCCCACTAAAGGTATAAGTGATCTGATGGGTTCCTACCCCAGCCAAAGCAGGATCAAACAAACCATCAGATGTTATTCCCTTACCTGAAAACTGTCCGACACCTGCGACACCCAAAGTTTCTCTTGCCTGAGTAATTTTCGTCAGGCCCGCATTAAAGCATATTGCTGAAACTGCATCAAATACGACTGCAGGTGAAGGTTTTACGGTGATGTTTTTAGTTATTTGTGCAAAACACTCGGTCCCAGAATAGGCAATCATTCTAATAGTAAATGTTCGTGTTGTTGTGGAAACGAATGCAGGGTATTTATAAGTTGAGTATTCTTTTGTAATGTTAGGACTCGTATCAATAATGTCTGGAATGCCTGTTGGAGCTCCATCTGCACCCATGTAAAACTCCAGTCTGGTAATTTTTCCAGAATTTACAGTTGAGGAATTGATGACTACAATTTCCTGATTACTACACAGATTCCCCTCATTCTTGACTATAAGTTTTGGTGTGATTACGGAACCGTTAACTGTAAAGACTTGTTCTTTAACAAATGAACAACCGTTGACATTGGTAGCGGTTAAGATTACGGTGTAGGTCCCTACTGTATTATATTGATGCGATCCGTTTATTTCGGTTGATCTGTTGCTTGCGGTGGGTACGGTGCTGTCGCCAAAATCCCAAAGATAAGTTAGTGGCCCAGAGCTGCTATCTGCATCTGTGCTTATATTTTGAAAAACGGCCTTATCATCTATACAGGCGTCAGGAAGTTTAAAATTTGGTAATGGAGTCTTGTTTACAATGATTGTGTCCAAGAATACCAAGCTTTTACAAGCTAAATTCGAAACGGTATACATTTTTACAATAAAAGTTCCGAAAGTTTTATAAAGGTGAGTTGGGTTCGTCAGCAGAGAAATTTCTCCATCACCAAAGTCCCAATGGTATTCTTGGATTGACCCAGCTTCTATCTTTGAGTTATTAGTGAAGATTAGAGGTGTGTTAACACACCCAGTTTGACTCACGGTAAACTTTGGGGTCATTTTAGGTTTTACAGTTATTGTTTGCTCAAGAACATCTGAGAGACACCCATCATCAACCCCCGCAAAGTACTTTAGTTTAAATACCCCCGATTTGTTGTAAACATGTACAGGGTTCTGTTCGGTTGAAGTTCCCCCATCCCCGAAATCCCAAAGCCATTTATTTACCGGCTTTTCAGGAATCTGCGAATTACTATTATTATCCATGAACTGAATGTCGGTATCCGGACAGGGATTGGTATCTACGATAAATTTAGCTATCGGAAGCGGGTATACATCGAAGCTGAATTCGTAATCGATAGCTCCTGAGAAACAATTACCATCATCAGGTTTCAGAACATTGACTACCATTTGATGCTTCTTTATTTCTGTAAAAGTGAATTTTTGATCGTATTCGTAGAGATAGCTTTTTCCTCTGGAAGTTGGCACTTCAATTGGTACTGGTGTATAATCCCTTGCAGGCAGATCATCCAGTTTCCATTTGATATTAATTGCTTTGTAATCAAGGGTAATCTTAAAGCTAGACTCTTGATTAACACAGGCATTGGGTGCATCGATCTTTGTAGTCGCATTGTTAATTAGCAAGGAATTGTTAGCGGCAAGGTTTGTACCCGCCGAATAGGCGTAAGATTCCGTTGGGCCAAAGCCATACGCCATAGCGTTAAAACCGTCATTTGCGGTTATTTTGAATGTGCTGTCTATTACCTGAAATTGTATATAAGAATATTCGGGATCTGAAGGCATTTGCTGCCATCCAGCAACTGCTCGACCATCAATTCGAAATGACTTAGCTGCAGCTGTTTTTATGAAAACATTGAGGAATTTTTCGCTTATTCTCTCCAAGCCAGAGGAGAACAAAGTCACTGATTTTATATTGAACTCGATTGGATTGAGTATCACCATGTCTGGATCACCTAATGGGGTTCCGAAGACGTTTCCGCAATCTTGAGACAAGGCATACTGTGCAACGCTTACATTCTTATTGGCTTTTACGAACATCGGCGTACTAAGAAATTCATCTGTATTGTAAAAATCACCTTTGTTTAGCGTAATGGATTGGTTGTTGAAATTAACAATCGTGCCATCCTGCTCCGCTACAATGCGAAGACCATAATATCTTCCGATAAATGGTATTACGCCATAAGTTTTTCCCCAACTTGTTGTAGGGTAAAGTTGCTGGTAGAGCGGATCGAGAGACCGTGCGCACGCTCCTCCTATCCTTACAGAGGTACTACCGGAAAACATCGCAAACCGTTTATCGCAGTTATTAGTATATGCTTTATCAATTTCAACAAAAGTACCAGTCAGATCCTCTAAACCGTTGGGCAAATATTCATAGATGTCTCCAGCTTTTGGGAGGTAGATGGAGATTTTTTGAGAGCTTCCCTTTATGTGTATCAACAAACGAGTATTGTCTTCTGTAGCAGCAAGTACTATAAAATTCTTATTCGTTGAATTCGTGTTCTGTGACTGCGTATAATTCATTGAATAATAGTTCTGCCCTAAAGATTCAACAGGCAATATCAGGGTGGCGGCAGACCGAAATCCCGCGTAGATGTGGGCGTAAACAGCGACCTTGGGCATACCTTCTGTAACCACAATATGAATTCCCCTTCCAGGGAGTAGCGTGTTGCCTTCTACAGCATTGATGTACGCGGCATTTCTTGGGACATCAATTGGGACTGCAACGTTAGGCTGAACTGACTGCGTCAAAATCCGCGTATTCCCTACAAAAACGCTTACTTCTGATGAAGATTTTGAAGTGATATAAAGCCTAATCTTTGCCAATTGGCTACCCGATGGATCATGAGTTGGGAAGACGGCCCAAAAATCAGTTCCCTCATTGGATATATTCTGTCCCGTCGCGCAATTAGTAAAGGCATAGCTACAAAATAACAAGAAAAGCAATCCCCACTTCTTCATACCATCGTACTATATACGGTAAAATTACTCGTCGGGTGTATCTTGTTTCAAAAGAGATTCTAAATGGTTGTTCGCCAGCAGTAAGCGTTCGGTAAGCTCTTTATTTTCTTTCCTCAAAGAATAAATTTCAAAGGCTTTTTCAATGTTGATCCGAAGATCCTCATCCATCCAGGGCTTTTGAATGTATTTGTAGACCTGACCCCTATTTATAGCGTCTATTACTGCATTTATATCCGCATATCCTGTGAGAAGAATTCGTATAGGTTCAGGGAAATCAGGAATGATAGACTCTAGAAATTCTATACCAGTAGTTACAGGCATGCGCTGATCTGTAATGACAATCTGAATGTTCTGAGTTTCGAGTATTTTACGGCCCTCGATCGCCGACTCTGCGATAAACACATTAAACAGCCTCCTAAAGGTTGCTTTGAAGGCGTTCAGGTTATGAACTTCATCATCTACGTATAAGACATTTATTGATACGTCAGAACTCATAGGTCTCAGTTATATTATTTTGTTAGTTGGCATAATACTAATTCGAGAGAACTGAGGGCGCCTTTTACTATTTATTAGTAAGTTCATCAATAATTTTCACAAATTATCGAGATTATGAAATTAATTTTTGCCGGAACATAAACTCTAACTGTTCGTTGACAATAAGTAACTGTTCTGTAAGTCTTTTGTTTTCTTTACGTAACGAAAAGATTTCAAACGCTCTTTCCAGGTTTTGGCGAAGCTCATTCTCCTGCCAAGGCTTTGTGATGTACAAATATACCTGGCCCTTGTTTATTGCATCAATAACTGCAGAGATATCTGCGTAACCCGTAAGCAATATTCTTATTGGATCTGGGTATAAGGGAATTATGGATTGTAAGAACTCTACACCGGTAGTCACAGGCATCCGCTGATCTGATACGATGATATGCATTTGTTGAGTTTCAAGGATACCCATTGCTTCTTTTGCAGACTCCGCAGTGAAGACATTAAACGTCCTTCTAAAGGAAGCTTTGAAAGCATTGAGATTGTGCACTTCATCATCAACATATAATATGTTTATAAAATGTTTATCCATAGAAAAATCTTATTACGCAATATTGGCAAATTCCCTTTTTTTACCATATTTATTTGGTAAATATACTTATTTTTGTAATTGAATGATACCCAATTGCAAAACACACACATACAAAATGTTACTACTTCAAAATCTGAATGCAGAAGACAATTTTTCTGTAGAGCCCTTATTTTTTAGAATTTTTCTGGAGTCGGATAAGGAGAAATTAGAGTCCCTATTGATTCAGAAGCCGTTTATTAAGATCCATGATGAAATAAGTACGCAACTAGACGATCTCATAAAATCAAAGCATCCGAAACGTAAACCTGAGCCTGCTGAACTCGAAATATTGAAGGCTAAGCATATAGGAAACTTGTCTATGCAAGATTATGGAGTGTGGGTGTATTATCCTTGGTCGGACAGATTGGTGCACATCCTTGACGAAGAGGAATATATTGAGGTTAGAACGAATAGAAACATTTACAAAATTACCCGAGAAGAGCGTGACCTTTTGGGTAAGCAAAAAATTGGGGTTGTAGGTTTATCTGTGGGCCAATCAATCTCGATTACAATGGCTATGGAAAGGAGTTTCGGCGAAATAAGATTAGCTGATTTCGATGTTCTGGAGCTCACAAATATCAATAGGATTAGGACAGGCGTACACAACCTTGGGGTTCCAAAGGTTACAATAGTTGCCCGCGAAATTAAGGAGATTGACCCTTATCTAAAAGTTACATGTTTTTACGATGGATTAACAGAGGAGAACATGCATCGCTATTTCACTGAAGGGGGCAACCTTGACATTGTAGTGGATGAATGCGATAGTTTGGATATCAAAATTCAACTTAGAGGATTAGCTAAACCATTAGGCATACCCGTGGTGATGGATACTAGTGATAGGGGAACACTAGACGTGGAGCGTTTTGACCTTGAACCCGAGCGTCCTATTCTTCATGGATTAATTGATCATTTGGACTATAGTCAAGTCAAACATTTAAAAACTAATGAGGAAAAAGTACCGTTTCTCCTGGCAATGATCGGGATTGATACCGTGTCGACTAGATTAAAAGCCTCCATGATAGAAGTTGGTCAGACTATTACGACCTGGCCTCAATTAGCCTCTGCGGTAACTTTAGGTGGCGCATTAGGAGCGGATGTGTGTAGGAGAATTTCTTTAGGGCAGTATCATGAATCTGGCAGGTACTGGATTGATATGGCTGATTTGATTAAGGACAAGGAGCCTAAACTTGACAATGAATATGCGGTAAAGGATTACGATGCTAAAGAACTTACCTTACCAGAAATGGAGCGGGCAACAAACATAGTTATTAATGAAACGATCGACCTAAGCAATGATCAAATAAAAGAATTGGTCTCTTTAGCAGTACTGGCACCTTCGTCGGGAAATAATCAACCATGGAAATGGTTTGCTAACAAAGGAAAACTATTCTTGTTTCACGATGAAAAACATTCAGTATCTTGGGGAGACTTTGATAATATCACTTCCAATATCTCTTTTGGAGCGACAATTGAGACGCTAAAAATAGCTGCTATCAAAATGGGCTTTGCGGTAGAACCTATTTATTTTCCCAATAAAGAAAACAGAAGGTTGATTGCTGCTTTCAATTTTATCGAAGCCTCTTCAGCAGTATATGCTAGTGATCTTTCTAGCGCTATTGGTTTTAGGACGACGAATAGAAAGGCAGGAACTGGTAAAAAAATTGACGAAAAGGTGACTGCTTCTTTAAAAGAAATAGTCAGGCTTGGCGATTCAGAATCGCACATAGACATCATAGAAAACAAAGATCAAATTATAAAAATAGCAGATATTGTTTCAAAAGTAGAAAGAATCAGATTTCTTTATCCGCAGGGTCACCATGACTTTTACACCAAAGAGATTCGGTGGAATGATGTTGATGTAAACCAAACAAAAGACGGTTTGGATATCAAGAGCCTCGAATTATCTGAATCCGATAAAACAGGATTAATTGTTGCTTCGGAACCCGGTGTTATTAAACTATTAAACAAATGGGGCGGTGGAGCTGCTTTTGAAAAGCTTTCAAATAAAGCAATCATCTCTTCTTCGGGAATTGGATTGATTACTATGCCCAACTATGATCAAGAAAGCTTTATTAAAGGAGGAGAGGCTGTACAGCGTGTTTGGCTTAAGGCCAACATACAAGGCCTAACTTTTCACCCCATTTCAGCGCCATTATTCCTTTTCGCTAGATTAAATCATGGAAACTCCGAAGAATTAACTGAACCAATGATGGTGGAACTTACAGAATTACAGCGTTCTTTGAAGGAAATTTTTCCAGTTTTAGATGAAAGACAGGGTATATTTATGTTTAGGCTGTCTTACGCCGATGATGCTTCTGTAAGGTCTGTTCGCAGATCTTTGGATGAAACCTTAATTTTCAACTAGCAATATGAAAATAGAGCTTAGGTTTCGTTCATTTACAGCGATTAAAGATCCTGAAACCTGCGAAAAATATTTAGATGGTCATGTTCAAGTTCTAAAAGATTATGGCATTACTAACATCACGACAAATAACCGTCAATGGATGTCGTTGCCCAATGTGCATGGAATTGTAGCTGAGACTGAGGCAGGAGAGGTTGTTGGTGGTGTGCGGGTACATATTGCCGACGGTATACATCCATTACCTGTAGAGAAGGCAGTTGGTTCAATGGACCCCAATGTATTCAAGATTATAAATGAATATTTTGATGAAGGCACGGGTGAACTTTGTGGTCTTTGGAACGCAAAGAGTGTTGCAGGAATAGGAATAAGCATCCTTTTGGTAAGAGCAGGCATTGCCATAGTAAACCAGATCAGGCTCGCATCACTTTTTACCATATGCGCAGATTATACTTTACCGATGGTTAGAAAGGTTGGATTCGTAGTGGAAGACGGACTTGGAAAAGATGGTGAATTTGTTTATCCAAATGATAGTTATATAGCAAGAGTATTAAGAAAAATGAATGCTGAAACCTTGGAGACCGCAGACGAGTATGACAGAAACCGAATATTCGATCTTCGTGACAACCCTACTCAACTTACAGTTGAAACAGGACCAAAGGGAGATGTTTTAATTGATTACCAACTGGTTATACCCAAATATGAAGATTAAATTATCTAACTGTTTTCTACTAGCTCTCGTAATCAATTTATTAATTACATCTAATGTACAGGCTCAAGCACCTCTGCAAGTAAAAAAAGGGATTTTAGAACGCAACTTTGGCAAAAAGATATTTGTTTACGCAGATACCAGTAAATCTTTTGGTATCAAAGAGGCGCTGAAAGAAAAGAACTTTGTGCAGGCTACTACTTCAGTACCGAATCTTGGGGTATCAGATAAAAGTTACTGGCTAAGATTTCCGGTAGTTAATATAAGTGGAAATACTGATGTGATGTTACAACTACAACTACCAACTATTGACTTTGTAGATTTTTATCTCGTTAATGATAAAAGTGAAGTGGTAAGTGTTGAACATACAGGCGATAGATTAAAGTATTCGTCCAGAAAATTTGATAATCCAATTTATAGCTTCAAATTCGGGATGAAACCCTCTGAACCCTATCAAGTATTTTTAAATATCCGTGGAGGTGAGCAACTGCAAGCACCTTTGATTTTGGGGAATACGGAGACCTTTATTCCAGAATTTAAAAGTTCATTTTTGATATTTGGGTTCTATATGGGGGTTGTTTCAGTGATGTTTATTTATAACCTGTTTCTATACGTCTCGACCAAAGATAAAAGTTACTTATATTACATCATTTACATTTTCGTTATCTCCCTGACCCAGGCAAATTTCCAGGGCTATGCATTTAAGTTTGTTTGGCCGAATAACTTGTGGATGTCTACCTATGCAGTTTATATACTAAGCTCATTAGCAGCTATGACGGCTATAGAATTTATGAAACAATTCCTTCATACTGCCTATTATGTCCCAAAACTGCACAGGCTTTTAAATATATTCTATATTCCATATATCCTCGCACTTGTGGCGGCATTTAGCGGTTACTTAAATACCGGGTATCAAACTATCCAGGTAACTGCTGTATTGGCAGCTGTATACATGCTGATTATTGCATTTAGAGTCTATGCACTTGGATATAACCCAGCTAAGTTCTTCCTTCTTGCATGGAGTGTATTTTTAATTGGAGTGTGCATTTTTGTCTTAAAGGACTATAATATATTGCCTTACAATACATTCACTTACAACATGATGCCTTTCGGTTCTGCATTAGAAGTTACCTTACTATCTTTTGCTTTGGCAGATAAGATAAACACCTTTAAGAAAGAGAAGGAGGAATCGCAGGCTGAAGCACTTCGTGTAATCGTAGAGAACGAGAAATTAGTTCGTGAACAAAACGTTGTGTTGGAAATTAAAGTAAAGGAACGGACGGAAGAATTGGAGCTTGTGCTCACCAATTTAAAGGAAGCTCAAAGCCAGTTAGTTGATTCAGAAAAGATGGCGGGACTTGGTCAGCTCACCGCCGGCATTGCACATGAGATTAATAATCCGATAAACTTTGTTACATCTAACATCAAACCTCTAGAACTTGATATATTGGATCTCGATACCGTAATCAAAATGTATGAAGATCTTGATCCTGAAGCTGACCTGAGACCTCAAATTGAAAAAATAGAATCTTTCAAAAAACAGATAGATCTTGTTTTTGTTAGAGAAGAGATTAAATCATTACTTTCCGGGATCGGTGAAGGTGCAAGACGAACTGCAGAAATTATTCGAAGTCTAAAAAACTTTAGTCGCCTTGATGAAAACGACACCAAACCAGTTGATTTGAATGAAGGGATTGCCTCCACCCTGGTGTTAGTTAAAAATACTTTCCCTGATCACTTACAGGTAGTTAAGGAATTTTCTGACCTTCCGCTGGTAGAATGTCTGCCTGGAAAAATCAATCAGGTTTTCATGAATTTAATTACCAATGCAGTTCACGCCATCAAGTCTAAAGAGCCTAAAGACAATGAAGGAGTCTTGGCGATCAAGACATGGCAAGAAGGCGATAATGTAAAGATCAGCATAAAGGATTCTGGTACAGGAATGCCTGATGAGGTCAAACAAAAGATCTTTGAACCATTTTTTACGACAAAGGATGTGGGCGAAGGAACGGGATTGGGATTATCTATTGTTTTCAGAATTATAGAGAATCACAATGGTAATATAGATGTTATTACAAAATTAAATCAAGGTACCGAATTTATTATTACATTGCCTATAAACTCTAAGTAAGACGTAGAATGAATGCAACAACCGCACGGGTATTGTACATTGATGATGAAGAGAATAACCTTCATGCTTTCAAGGCTGGTTTTAGAAGACAGTATGAGATCTATACAGCAAATTCTGCTGCCGAAGGATTAAAAATCCTAGAAAACATCTCAGTTCATGTGATCATTGCCGATCAAAAGATGCCTCAAACGACAGGCGTTGAATTTTTTAGAAGTATTGTCCATACTTATCCCGATCCCGTAAGGATTCTTTTGACTGGATACACTGATATAGAAGCTTTAGCCGATGCCATCAACCATGGTGATATCTACAGATACATAACTAAGCCATGGAATGATCTTGAGCTTCATAATTCAATTAAGAATGCTTATGATGCATATAAAACTAAGATTGACCTTAGAAACAAAATTGCAGAACTCGAGAAGACCAACGACGAACTAAATAGGTTTATCTATAGTATATCTCACGAACTGCGTGCCCCTTTAGTGTCCGCTATGGGCATAGTTAATTTAGTTAAGATGGAAGGTTTATTCGAATCTAGTGGAGAATATTGGAGCCTGATTGAAACCTGTTCAAATAAACTTGATTATTATGTTCAGAAAACTCTTCAATACTATAAGAATAGCAAAGAGATTTCCGCGCATACTTCAATAGATTTTAAAGAACTCGTACCCTCTTTAATTGACTTATATTCTTTCACCGATAAGGAAACTTACTTCCACACAGACATAAAACAGGATATTCCATTTTATGGCGATGCATTTCGTATTGAGGTAATACTTGGCAATTTAATTTCAAACGCTATAAAATATCAGAAAGAAGACTCAATAAATAAAAAGGTTGACATTGAAATTCAGGTTAGGCCGACCGAAGCGGAAATCACAATCACTGATAATGGAATGGGTATATTAAATGAACATCTGGAGAAGATCTTTACCCAGTTTTTTAAGATCAAGACTAATCAGGGTAGTGGCCTTGGTCTATTCATTGTTAAAGAGGCCTTAAATAAAATAGACGGTAAAATCTCTGTTAAATCCAATTCATTAGAAGGTACCACATTTAAGATCACAATCCCTAATGTCAAATAATCGAAGAAAAGTATTGTTAGTTGATGACAATGCCATTGATTTAAAAGTCAATTCAAAGGTTATTCATTTGTCTGGACTTTTTGAGGAGATTGTACTTTGTCAATCTGCTGAAGAGGGTTTATCTTATCTCAGCAAGAATATTGATCAAATTGATGAACTACCTGATTTCATCTTACTAGACATTCAAATGCCTGATATGGATGGCTTCGATTTCCTTGAGGTGTATAAAAAATTTCCAAAAAAGCTCAAAGAAAAGTGTGTTATTGCTATTCTTTCTTCTACTCTTGATTTTGGAGATATCAAAAAGACAGAAGCTAATCCTGATGTAATTAAACTATTAAAAAAGCCACTAATTCTAAATGAGCTAGAGGAATTGCTGAAAAAATACTTTATTATATAACTAATCAGGAGCCGTAAGCTGTTGCTTTAATCCTAAAGGTGATCCAAAGTTTGGTGATCCATCTTTATTCCAAGTGAATCGCTGAGCTCTGGGAGATCTCAAATTACCGCAACCTTGTCCTGGATTATCATTTGCATGATATAAGATCCAATCCTCTTTCCCGTCTGTTGACTTAAAAAATGAATTATGACCCGGTGCATAAACCCCATTTTGCTCAGACTTACTAAAAACGGATGTTTTGTTTTTAACCCAAGCCTTTGGATCTAAAAGATCGTTTTTACCATTGAAAGTAAGCATACCCAAGTTATAGGAATCTGTCCAGCAACCACTTGCCGAATAAATAAGAAAGATTTTAGATTTATTAATTAGTATCTGTGGACCTTCATTTACGCTTACGTAAGGGTCTTTGAATGATCCCACTTTTTCCCAATCAAGCTCTGGCTCAGATAGCAGCCGGCGTTCACTCGATATGGTATAGGGATTAGACATCTTTGCTATATAAATGTTTTGCTGACCATTTTTATCCCCTTCCCAACCTGACCATAACATATACAGCTGTTTCTTATGTTCGAAAACGGTACCGTCGATAGCCCATTTGTCCGACTTATCTCCTACCTTTCCCTTAAATACCCATTCGCCTTTCATTGGATCTGCTGATACGTTTTCTACGACATACATCCTGTGATTTTGATTATCGCCATTATCGGCTGCGAAATACATATACCATTTGCCGTTAAGAAAGTGTAACTCTGGTGCCCAAATTTCTTTGGAATAATTAGTTCCAGAAGGCGGCCTCCAGATCACCTTACGTTCTGCAGTTTTGAGGTCTACCAGGTTTTTAGTTTTCCAGATTTCGAGCCGGCTTCCAGTAGTATTGGTATAATAATAAAATCCATCCTTATAAATACTCCATGGATCAGCGCCTGAAGGAAGGATTGGATTAGAAAATTGTCTGGGCTCCTTAAAAAAAGGCTTCAGGGAGTTTTCTCCACTTGCTAACCATATAAAGGGCAAGACCAGCAGAAAGATAGAATATAAACGTTTCATGGTCTTTGTTGTTAAAGCAGTTTATGGTCTAGAAGAAACTGTCTAAGTTCTGCGGGCTTTTTGTCCATTAATAAAGTATGCATACCCGCATTTGCTGCTCCTACGAGGTGTTGAGAACTATCGTCAATAAAAAGTGTTTCCTCTGCCACAAGATTGTTCTCCGTCAAAACTCGTTGAAAAATTTCTACATCAGGCTTTCTCAAAAACATAAGTTGTGAATAGTAAGTCTTCTCAAAAAGGTGATCATTGTTCTCAATTGAATATTCCTTTTTCAAGTAATCTAAAAAATAATTGTAGTGAATTTCATTAGTATTACTCAAGAGAAAGGTGCGGTATTTACTTTTCATTTCTAAAAGCGTATTATGCACTGTTGGTGGTACGCCTACGAAGATGCTATTCCAAGCATTATCTATCTCTTCATCACTGAGCGCCTCATTACTGGCAGCATCTCTAATCCCTGATCTAAACTCTGCGGGAGTTATCGCACCGGTTTCCAGCTTTGAAAATAGTTCAGCATGGCCCTTATGACCGAAAAATGATTCGATGTTTGGGATACCTAATTGTGAAAGAGCATTTTGAGCTTTTTTGAAGTCTATTTCGAAGATGACATTGCCATAATCGAAAATAATGTTTTTTATTTTTTGTACTGAAACTGTTTCCATAATTCGATACAAATATGTAACATTGCACTCGCAAAATCTAATAGATTTTTCAGGGCCATTAGCTCAGTTGGTTAGAGTAGAAGACTCATAATCTTTTGGTCGATGGTTCGAGCCCATCATGGCCCACAAACAGGAAGCCGTTTTTCGATAAGAAGAACGGCTTTTTTATGTTAAAACACTAATTTAGTTAGCTAGAGTTTTATTAATTCTTACCTAAAAATGTATACAATACGTAACGGAGTTTAATTGGGCTTGTTTTGTTACAAAATGTAAGGTAATCTGGGTTTGTTTTGTTACAAAATATAAGTAAATTTGGATTGGTTTTGTTACAAATCTGAAAAGAATATTCTAGTTATGTCATTTAAAAGAAACGTTGAAAATTACCTTAATAAGTGGAAATTAAGTCACAGCCGTAAGCCTCTCATCATTAGAGGTGCACGTCAGGTTGGGAAAACGACATTAATTCGTGATTTTTCTAGGACATATAAGCATGAAATTATACTAAATCTGGAAAAACCTGGTGATCGGCATTATTTTGAAAATTTCGACGATGTCCAAATGATTTTAGAAGCATTACTTTTAGCTCACGGTATTCCTTCTTCTGCAATGTCAAATACGCTTCTTTTTATTGATGAAATTCAAGAAAGTCCTAAAGCCATCCAGTTATTGCGGTATTTTTATGAAGAATTGCCAGAGCTTCATGTGATCAGTGCTGGCTCTCTTTTAGAGTTTGCGATGCAAAAGGTGCAAAGCTTTCCAGTGGGTAGAGTAGAGTTTCTATATCTCCATCCATTAAATTTCCAGGAATATTTGGAAGCCATAGATAAACAGAATTTATTAGAATATTTGCAGTTAGTTCCAATAAAGCCAATTGCTCATAAGTTGTTAATGGATGCTTTTCATCGTTATGCAATTATTGGTGGAATGCCAGAAGTGATAAAAGTGGATATTCAGCAAAAGAACCTTTCGGACTTACCAAGAACATATGAAAGTATTTGGGGGACTTATAAAAATGATGTAGAGAAATATACATCTAATGATACGGAAAGGAAGATTATTAAACATCTGATGGATACTGCTCCACTTTATCTCGATGAACGTGTCAAGTTTCAGGGTTTTGGTAATTCCAACTATCGATCAAGGGAGGTAGGAGAAGCATTCAGAACACTTGATGACGCAAAAATAATACGGTTGATTTATCCTACAACAGACTTGAAGCCCCCTTTAAAGCCTGATTTAAAGAAGTCACCACGTTTACAATTTCTAGATACTGGTTTAGTCAATTACGCTCTTGGCATCCAATTAGAAATGTTAGCTATGAGTGATTTGAATAGTGCTTACAAAGGTGCTGTTATACCTCATTTGGTAACACAGGAGCTTATATCTCTTCAAAGTATTTCAGCACATAAACCTAATTTTTGGGTAAGGGAAAAATCTCAATCAAATGCAGAAGTTGACATACTTTATTCCTATCAGAATTTGGTTATTCCCATAGAAATAAAATCAGGAAGCAAAGGGAGTTTGAAATCACTTCATCAGTTCATTGATGCAGCAGATCACCCTTATGCTATACGTATGTATGCAGGTACTTTCAATGTTGAAAAAGCTGTGACGCCAGATCAAAAACCATATTTGTTAATGAATTTGCCTTATTATGCTGGTACCTGTTTACCACAGTATGTGGAATGGTTTGTCCAACAGAAACTGTAAATCCTATATTCTATTTGATAGTAAATCAAATTATCAGTTTCAGGGAAAGCGCTTACTAGAGATCTTGATGCTTGCCAATAGTTTTTTTATCTTGCATCCCAATGGCATGGACAAGACGCAGGTTTTTAACAACAGGAATAGGAGCTACCCTTGCCCTTTTATTAGCGGATGCTTTTTGGTTTGAAAAGGCCTTTATCCAAACTAACGAGTTTTCACTAAAATCTTCCTCCTCCAATAAAGTTGGTTTAAAGTTTATTCAAATATCAGACCTCCATTTGAAATCGGTTAATAGACAGCTGCGACGCTTAGCTGAAGACGTCAATAAGTTAAGGCCTGATTTAATTTTTCTTACTGGGGATGCGATAGATGATGCAAATAAGCTCCCAGTTTTAGAGGAATTTCTCAAATTGCTGAGTTTCGACTTAAAGAAAGTCGCTATTCTTGGGAATTGGGAGTATTGGAGTGGGATAAGTCTTGATAACCTAAGGTCAATTTACGCTGCGAACAATACAGACCTGCTAATAAATGAAGGAAAGCAATACAGATTTGGTAATAAAACGGTAATGATTACTGGGATTGATGACCTTGTAGGAGGTAATGCAAATATCACTGACGCACTGAAGCACTTTAAAACCAGTGATTGCCACATTATTTTGAACCATTGTCCACAATACACTGAAACGATTGTAAATGAACTTACTTCAATAAATAACGCATCCGCAATTATATCCGGACATACCCATGGCGGACAAGTAAATTTATTTGGTTTTGTACCATATTTACCTCAAGGGAGCGGGAAATATCTTCAGGGATGGTATAATTTCGGCCCGACAAGAATGTATGTTTCCAGGGGAATAGGAACTAGCCTACTGCCCGTAAGATTTGGTTCCAGAGCTGAGGTAGCAGTGTTTAACATTTAAGACTTCCGTCTTTTCTTCTCTTTAATTATCAATCCCAATTCACGACTAGTTTGCCCCGCAATCGAAGTATTCTCTTGTGCCCTTCTAAAAAGATAGGGCATAACAGCTTTTATAGGCCCATAAGGGACGTATTTTGCCACATTGTAACCGCTATCAGATAAATTAAAACTTAAGTTATCGCTCATACCAAGGAGCTGTGCAAAATACACATGTGAGTGATTGTGGTCAATATTTTGTTTATCCAAAAGCTGAGTAAGCAATCGGGAGCTGTGTTCATTGTGGGTGCCGCAAACAAAGGCTATATCATTAATATGGCTCACAGAATACCGCAAAGATTCATCATAATCATCATCCGTAGCTTGTTTTGTGGGCTGAATCGGGGATGTATAACCCATTTCTTCAGCACGGTTTCGCTCCTTTTCCATATAAGCTCCCCTGACCATTTTCACTCCCAAAATGAACCCCTCTTTCCTCGCCCTCTCATGATCAGCTATAAGATCTGCTAATTTATCGTGTCTATACATTTGGTAGGTATTGTAAACGATAATACCATCCCTATTAAACAACCTCATCATTTCAAAGGCAAGATGGTCAATGGTATCCTGAATCCAGGTTTCCTCGGCATCAATCATTACTGGAACCTGATTATCAAATGCTGAACTGCAAATCTTTTCACAACGGCTCTTAACCCTATCGAACTCCTGCTGCTCTGCTGTAGATAGCGGCTTATCAGCATCCAATTTCTCTAATAAACCAAACCTGCCAATTCCTGTAACTTTGAATACAGTAATCGGAATCCGTTTATCTCCAGCTCCCCTGTTAATCGTCCTGATGATTTCCTCGCACGTAAAATCGAAAACACCCTCTTCTTCCTCCCCTTCTACAGAGTAATCCAAAATGGTACCCACTTTGACTAAATCCAACTGCTCAATTGTATGCTCGCATTCTGAGATTGTTTCTCCCCCGCAAAATTGCTTGAAGATCGTAGCTTTAATTACTCCCTTAATTGGTAAACCGATATTTAAAAAGAAATTCGTTATAGGCGGACCAACACGAGTCAGGAAGTTACTGCTGATGATTTTAAATAGCAAATAAGCAGCATTCAATTCAGCGTTAGACTTACTCTTGAAGGCTATTTCAGTATTCTCAAAGTTCAGTTCTTTCTCAGGGGACAATTTCATTAAGTCAGTTTCTTATTGTGCAAAAATATGCAATCCACCGCAAGGGGTGGTAAAACAGTTTATAAATAATTGTAAGTTTGCTTCAAGATGACAGAATTCAAATTAGAAGGCGAATTTATACCGCTTATTGCGTTGCTAAAAGCAACAGGCACAGTACAAAGCGGCGGCGAGGCACAAACTGTTGTGGAAGATGGACTTGTTAAATACAACGGCAAAGTTGATTACCGCAAACGGTTAAAAGTACGTGTAGGTGATATAGTAGATTTTATGGGTCAGAAAATAAAAGTCATTTAATGAAAACTCTCGACAGCGCCGGGCATTCTATCTATTTTGAGACGGGATTGGCCCCAATGACTGATATTATAAATTCCGAAAAATATAGTAAAGTCTTCGTTTTCGTAGACCGCAATACTGCTGAGTCATGTTTGCCAATTTTCCAGGAGATGTTAGAAGATTACACGGGGTTTGATCTGATCGAAACAGACCCTGGAGAAGAGAATAAGAACATTGACTTCTGTATAGGTATCTGGAAAACGCTTTTAGATTTTGAAGCTGATAGAAAATGTTTGATGATTAACCTTGGTGGTGGTGTAATTACTGATATGGGTGGTTTTGTGGCTTCAACTTACAAACGTGGGATCGATTTTATCAATATTCCTACCACCCTATTATCACAAGTAGATGCTTCCGTAGGTGGTAAAACTGGAATTGATATTGACAATGTGAAGAACATGGTGGGTACTTTTAGCTTACCTCAGGCCGTATTTATCGAGACACTGTTTCTAAAATCATTGCCGGAACGAGAACTACTATCTGGTTTTGCAGAAATGATTAAGCATGGTCTGATTGCTGATGCAAACTATTTTCATCAGTTGAAATCATCTAACTATAAAGAAGTGTCCGCAGAAGCTATCTACAGGTCGGTGGAGATTAAGAATGAAGTAGTAACTGAGGATCCGTACGAAAGAGGCTTAAGAAAGATCCTTAATTATGGCCATACGATTGGTCACGCTGTTGAAACTTATTCGCTCATTAACGATAAACGTCCATTAAACCATGGCGAAGCAATCGCTGTAGGAATGATTTGTGAGGGGTTTTTATCAGTGAAAAACAATACATTAAAAGAAGAAGAACTTGCCGAAGTTACGAGCTATCTTCTGGGGCTTTATCCTAAATATGAGATCAAAACAAAAAGTCATGAAGAGCTAATTCAATTCATGCAAAGCGATAAAAAAAATGAAGATGGGCAAATCATGTTTTCGCTATTAAATAGTATTGGTTCTTGTGCTTACAATTGCAGAGTAACAAAGCAAGACATACTAGACAGCTTGAACCATTTCAACAAACAGTTCAAAGCATAAGATTTTAAATTTTTTTTAATTAACTATTGACAAATTAAATTTTGTACGTACATTTGAAAAACAAAAAGAAAAACTTTGAAAAACATCACTACATATTGGTTTGGTTACTTCTATTACTTTAGTAAGAGCCGGGACTGATATGCACATATTCAACTAAGATAATTGTATAAAAAAGTCCCGGCCTAAAACCGGGACTTTTTTGCGTTTTAGCCACACAAACAACATTACGGATTACCAATAAAATGAAAACAAAAACAAGAGTAGCAATCCAAGGTATAAAAGCATCGTTCCACGAAGAGGCGGCATACAAGTTTTTTGGAAAGGAGATACAAACTGTTGAGTGCAATTCCTTTAAAGAAACGTGTGACAAGCTGGAGCAAAAAGATGCCGACTTTGTTGTGATGGCTATTGAGAATTCCATCGCAGGAAGTCTTTTACCAAACTACACGCTCATCAGAGAATATGGTTTTTCTGTCGTAGGAGAGGTTTACTTAGCTATTCAACTACATCTAATGGCACTGCCTGGCGTTAAGTTTGAAGACATCAAAACCGTAACTTCTCATCCTATTGCCATCCGCCAATGTGTTGATTTCTTCTACGACTATCCACACATTAATATTGTGGAAAGTAATGATACCGCTGCTTGTGCTAAACGTATTAAAGACGAGAATCTTACTGACACCATGGCAATTGCAAATAGCCTTGCAGCAGAATTATACGGTCTTAATGTTCTGGAACGTCGCGTAGAATCGAACAAAAAGAATTACACACGTTTTCTGATCCTCAAAAAGGAGAGGACTGACGAAGGCAAGGAAATAAACAAAGCATCGATTTGCTTCCAGGTAGGGCACAAACCAGGTTCCCTGGCAATGGTGCTTAACATATTTGCTGAACAAGAAGTTAGCCTAACTAAGATACAGTCGCTCCCTGTTTTAGGCAAAAGAAACGAATACTATTTCTATGTTGATTTGGAATGGCCAAGCACAGAGAAATACGATAAAGCAATCAGAAAAACATTAAAATACACTTCAAATTTTAACATCCTGGGAGAGTACCAAAAGAACGATACCGTTTAAAGCACTCCCCGAAAATATTAACTATACAAACCCCAAAACAATGAAATTAGAATTAAACATCCAGCCGTTAAGCACCTGGTTAAACATCAAAAACGAACCATTAATCATCTCTGGGCCTTGTAGTGCAGAAACTGAGGAACAACTGCTAACTACAGCTCATTTATTGGCCGCAACTGGAAAAGTATCTGTATTAAGAGCAGGTATCTGGAAACCACGTACCCGTCCGGGAGAATTTGAAGGGATTGGGAGTATCGGCTTACAGTGGTTGAAAAGAGCAAAAGAAGAAACTGGCTTGCCTACAGCCGTTGAGGTTGCGAATGCAAAACACGTAGAAGAAGCTTTAGCAGCAGGTGTGGATATCCTTTGGATTGGTGCACGTTCTACAGTAAATCCTTTTACTGTTCAAGAAATTGCTGATGCCTTAAAAGGTGTTGACATTCCTGTATTGGTTAAAAATCCAATAAACCCTGATTTACAATTATGGATCGGTGCTTTGGAGCGTATCAATGGGGCTGGCATTACTAAATTGGGCGCTATCCACCGTGGTTTCTCTTCATACGAAAAAACATCTTTCCGTAATGAGCCAATGTGGGAGCTTGCTATCCAGTTGAAAACTTTATGCCCGGAATTGCCAATCCTTAACGACCCAAGTCATATTTGTGGTAACAGAGAATTGATCCCTTACATTTCGCAAAAAGCATTGGATCTTGACATGCAAGGTCTAATGATCGAAGCGCACATAGATCCTTCAGTAGCATGGACTGATGCAAAACAACAACTTACCCCTGCTGCCTTGGCAGAATTGGCAGATCGTTTAACCATCCGCGAACCAGAATCGGCAAATGAGGTTTTTGTCGATAAGCTTGCAGACCTACGTAAAGACATTGATAAAATCGATGACCTTTTATTACAGAAATTAGCGGAACGTATGGCTATTGTTGGTAAAATAGGCGAATACAAACGTGACAACCAAGTAACTATCCTTCAGGTAAATCGTTGGGATGCCATTAGTAAAAAGGGAGCATCCTTTGCAAAAGCCTTAAAATTAGATTTAAACTTTACAGAGAAGTTCTTAGAACTTGTTCACAGTGAGTCAATCCGCAAACAAACAGAAATTATGAACGATGGTAAGGTTGAAGAAGGTATTGCTGCAGAAGCACATACCGATACAGTTCAATCTTAGTTAAACCGCTCAGATAATAGTTATGAAGAATGCGCTTGTTTCCTTTACCGGCGACAAAAAAAAGATCCATGCGGAAATAACGCTTACTGGATCAAAGAGTGAATGCAACCGGGCGCTGATCATCAGCGCCCTTAGCAAAGGTTCAGTTGCAGTAGAAAATATGTCTAACGCTGCCGATACGGTGACCTTGAAACGGATATTAAAAGAGCTTTCGGAAAATAGCCAAAATCAGAAAACTGTTGATGTGGGCCCTGCGGGGACAGCTATGCGCTTTTTGACGGCTTTTTTAGCCGCAAGAGATGGCAAGTTCTTGCTTACGGGGTCTGAAAGGATGAAGCAGCGCCCTATTGGTATTTTAGCAGAGGCACTGAAGGCTATTGGCGCAGATATCATTTATGCGGAACAAAATGGCTTTCCCCCTATCCTTATAAAAGGACCATTGAAGCAATCTGCTGACTCAGTAAGAATTAAAGGTGACATCAGCAGCCAATACATATCAGCTTTGTTAATGGTCGCTCCTACCCTTTCTCAAGGTTTAACTCTAGAGATTCAGGGTGAGCTGACTTCCCTACCCTATATAAAAATGACTATGGATATGCTCTCAGAAGCAGGAATTTCTCATCAATGGTCGGGGAATAACATTAGCGTTAAACCACAGGAGTTTAAAAGAGCAATTTTAACTGTAGAGCCAGACTGGAGTGCTGCTTCTTACTGGTACAGTATTGCAGCCTTAGCAGATAAAGCGCAAATTGAACTTCCCCATCTAAAAGAAAAAAGTCTGCAAGGAGATAGCCGCATCAGGGAGATCATGGTCGATTTTGGGGTTAAAACTAAATCAACAGCCACTGGTATATCAATAAAAACTTCTTCCAAGAATTTTTCTGATAAGGTGATGGATTTGAAAGACTGCCCGGATTTAGCTCAAACCATTATTGTATGTGCCGCTGTTCTCGGCAAAAATCTAAAATTTACCGGTTTAGAAACCCTTAAGATCAAGGAAACAGATAGGGTACTGGCACTGCAAAACGAATTGGCGAAGATAGGCGTTTCATTATCAGAAAATGATCTGGTCTATACATTGAACTGTGAATCGCTACATTTCCCGAAACATATTACTATCAAGACTTACGATGACCATAGAATGGCAATGGCCTTCGCTCCAATCGCGCTATTGATTGAAACAGTAGAGCTGGAAGATATGGATGTTGTCGAGAAGTCGTATCCAGACTTTTGGAAAGATCTGGAAAAAGCGGGATTTACTATTAAAGAACACTAAAAAAATAAAACACATGGCAGGTAATTCAATTGGTCAGTTATTTCGTATCAGTACTTTTGGAGAGTCTCACGGAATTGCCATCGGAGTAATTTTAGATGGTTGTCCGGCGCAACTTCCAATAGATTTGGACTTCATTCAGTCTGAATTAGATAAACGCAAACCGGGACAATCTAAGATAACCACTCAGCGCAAGGAGAGTGATACTGTGCAAATTCTTTCAGGAACATTTGAAGGAAAAACTACAGGCACGCCAATTATGATGCTGATCCCGAATGAGGATCAGCGTAGCAAGGATTATAGCCACAATACTGATGTTTACCGTCCTTCACATGCTGATTATACTTACGATGCAAAGTACGGCATAAGGGATCATCGCGGTGGCGGTCGTTCCTCTGCTAGAGAAACAGCAGCACGTGTAGCTGCTGGTGCAATTGCAAAGCTCCTTTTGAAACTTCATGGAATTGAGATATTCGCACACGTATCTTCCGTTGGCAAGATCGTAGCACCCAATCTAAGTGGCGATTCTATTGAAAATCTTTTGACGATAAGAGAAGAGAACATAGTTCGTTGTGCAGATCCGGCGACGGCCGATCAGATGATCGATTTTATAGATGGTGTACGTAAAGACGGAGATACAGTTGGTGGAAAGATCAGTTGCATTGTGAGGAACTGTCCTGTTGGACTAGGTGAGCCCGTATTTGACAAACTTCATGCTGACCTGGGTAAAGCGATGCTAAGCATTAATGCTGTTCACGGATTTGAATACGGATCTGGCTTTGAAGGCAGCGAAATGAGAGGCTCAGAACACAATGATGTCTTTTTAGTTGGTACCAAGCAGCCTAAAACACTAACCAATTTTTCTGGAGGTGTACAAGGTGGTATATCGAATGGGATGGAAATTAACTTTACAGTTGCTTTCAAGCCTGTGGCCACTATTATGCATAACCAACAAACGATTAACTCGTCTGGCGAAGCAGCAGAAATTAAAGGCAAAGGCAGACATGATCCTTGTGTAGTGCCGAGAGCAGTAGTTATTGTCGAAGCAATGGCTGCTTTGGTCCTTGCAGATCATCTGTTAAGAAACAAAGTAAGCAAGGTCTAATCTAATATTCTAAAATATGGCGGGAAACTTTGACGCGTTATTATCATGCATCATTTTGTAAACCACCTCAATTACATCGTCTACCGATGGTTTACTGAAGTAATCACCATCAGAACCATATGGAGTACGGTGTGCTTTAGCAGTAAGCGTTCTAGGCTGCCCATCAAGATGATAATATCCGTTCTGTTCTTCCAGGATATGTTGCATAATGAAAGCTGCACCTCCTCCAGGAACATCTTCATCTACTACAAGCAATTTATTAGTTTTCTTTAATGATTTTGCACACAAATGATCAATATCAAATGGCATTAGCGTTTGAGGATCAATGATCTCTACAGAGATTCCAAAGGTTAACAGTTCTACAGCGGCTTCTTCTACAATCCGCAGTGTTGCGCCATAAGACACCACAGTAATATCTGAACCTTCTTTTATTAAATCGGCTTTCCCTAGTGGCACAGTATATTCCCCAACGTTTTCAGGAAGCTTTTCTTTTAATCTATATCCATTTAAGCACTCCACCATTAAAGCTGGTTCATCTGCCCTGAATAACGTATTGTACAAGCCTGCAGCTTGTGTCATATTTCTTGGAACACATAGATGGATTCCTTTCAATGAGCCCAGAATCATAGATATTGGCGAACCAGAGTGCCATACTCCCTCTAAACGGTGTCCGCGTGTTCTAATAATTACAGGGGCCTTCTGTCCTGCCTTAGTTCGGTAAGATAGACTAGCGAGATCATCACTCATCACATTTAAAGCGTATAACAAATAATCCATGTACTGAATCTCTGCAATGGGTTTCAGCCCACGCAAAGCAAGACCGATACCCTGACCTATGATGGTCATTTCTCTAATTCCTGTATCTGAAATTCTTAATTCACCATACTTAGATTGCAAACCGGCAAACCCTTGATTTACATCGCCTATAGCACCTAAATCCTCTCCGAAAGCGACTAAACGCATATCTCTCGCAAAATTAGCATCAAAGCAAGCATTCAGTATTTCCCGACCATCAACCATTTTACTGGACTCTGAATATTCAGCATCAACGTGTGGCACCAGTAAAGGGCTTTCTTCACCGTCCGTAAAGAGTTTAGTATGATAACGATCCTCGTTGATTTCGTCCTGTAAATTATACCAGACAAGCAGTGCAGATCTTTCTGGAGAATCTGTAGAGGCGGTTAACCTCAATACTTTACGTACGGTCGAAATTACTTCTTTTCGTAAAGCATCAGGAGTTGAAGAAAGTTGTGAAGCAATTTTATGTATTACTGAATTACCATTAACAAGGCCCTTTATCAATTCAACTGCCTGATCTTTTTCTATTTTAATTGCTGCCAAGAATTCATTCCAGGCTTCACGTTGAGTTTCGCGAACAAATGTTTTTGCTGTTTCTTCTAGTTCAACGATCTGCTCATCAGTTGCAATTGCAGATTCAATCATCCACTTACGCATCTGCACAATACAATCATATTCTTTCTCCCACTCTAAACGCGCCTTTTCTTTGTAGCGCTCATGAGAGCCTGAAGTAGAATGTCCGAGAGGTTGTGTAACTTCAGTAACATGAATCATGACTGGAGTATGCTCAGTGCGACAAACCGCTATTGCAGTTTCATATAATTCACAAAGTGCTGGATAATCCCATGCCCTTACCTTATAAATTTCTACACCTGGAGCACCCTCTTCTCTTTGAAAACCTTTTAAAACTTCAGATATGTCTTCCTTAGTGGTTTGATACTTCGCTGGAACAGATATCCCGTAACCATCATCCCAAATAGATATCGCCATTGGAATCTGTAACACCCCCGCAGCATTGATCGCCTCGAAAAACACCCCTTCAGAAGTGGAAGCATTTCCTATTGTTCCGAAAGCAACCTCATTGCCTGAAACAGAAAAATCAGTAAGGTAATCAAGTTGTCTATTCTCCCTGTACAATTTTGAGGCGTAAGCCAAACCAACCAAACGAGCCATCTGACCACCTGTAGGGGAAATGTCTGACGATGAATTCTTCATTTGGGTAAGATCCTTCCAGCTTCCGTCTTCATTCAACGATCGTGTGGCAAAATGACAGTTCATCTGTCTCCCTCCCGACGCAGGTTCGACTTCGAGATCTGGATGAGCGTATAATTGCGCGAAGAATTCTTTCATGGTACAAATGCCAGCGGCAAACGCAAAAGTCTGGTCTCGATAATAACCTGCGCGCCAGTCTCCATTTTTAAAAGCTTTGGCCATTGCAATTTGCGGAACTTCTTTCCCGTCGCCGAAAATACCAAATTTAGCCTTCCCTGTCAGCACTTCCTTTCGGCCTAATAAGCTCGCCTGCCTGCTTTCATAGGCGATTTTATAGTCGTTGATGACGATCGTTTTGAAGTCATTAAAACTCAGTTCCGAAGCGTCGATTGGGTTGGTTGTAAATTTACTATCTGGCATCATAAGCAAATCGGTTATATCACAAACATACACAAAATCTAAAGTATGACTTTAAGGTAAAATCGAATTTATATATTGGAATACTTTTTGTAATGTTATATAAAACATTAAATTTGTTTTAAAACCCCATCAAAATGAAAAAGTTAATCATATTATTCGCCTTAGTTTTAGGCATCGGAGTTGTTGGAAAAGCTCAAACTACTACGCCTGCTGACCAGTCTGATGCACCGGATTTTAAATTCGACAAGGAGACTTATGATTTCGGTAAAATACCAACAACAAAACCAGTTTCAGTTGAGTTTAAGTTTACTAACATAGGCGAGAAGCCCTTGATCATTACCAATGTTGCTGCGAGTTGTGGTTGTACTGTTCCTGAGTGGCCAAAAACGCCAATCAAAAAAGGACAAAGTGGAGTAATCAAAGTTACCTACACACCAACTCCTACTGCAATGCCTTTTACTAAACCAATAACAATAACTTCAAACGCTAAGATCAGTACCAAATACCTTTACATTAAAGGTCAGACGGTTGCTCCGGGCGATGCTACAGCGTCTGCCAATTAATAATTTAAACATATTTTGATAAAAAACCTCGTTAATCAACGAGGTTTTTTATTTTTGTATCCATGCCTAAGATTTCAGAAAAAGGGGTACTGATGCCTGCATCACCAATCCGAAAATTAACCCCGTATGCCGACAAGGCAAAACAAGAAGGGAAGAAAGTTTACCACCTAAATATTGGTCAGCCGGATATCGCGACTCCAGAAGGAATGCTAAATGCTGTCAAAAACATTGATTTTGATGTGTGGGCATATACTCCATCTGAAGGAACACTAAGCTATCGTACTAAACTTGCAGAGTATTATAATAAACTAGGCTACGGAATCACTCCTGCCGATATTCTTGTAACTATCGGGGGCTCAGAAGCAATTACTATTGCTATGCAAACCTGTGTTAACGAAGGAGATGAAATTATTATTCCTGAACCTTTCTACGCAAACTATAATGGCTTTGCTTGTATGAGTAATGTGGTCGTTAAGCCAATCCTTTCCTATATAGAAAATGGTTTTGCACTTCCTGCTATTGCAGAATTTGAGAAACTCATCACGGGGAAGACAAAAGCGATCATTATATGTAATCCTAATAATCCGACCGGTTATTTATACTCGAGAGAAGAGCTGGAGGCACTGAAAGACCTTTGTCTCAAATATGACCTTTTTCTATTTTCTGATGAAGCTTACAGAGAATTCTGTTACGATGGTAAAGAGTTTATTTCGCCAATGCATCTTGATGGACTTGCGGAAAACGTTGTGATTATGGATACCGTATCCAAGCGCTATAGTGCATGTGGAGCCCGCTTAGGCTGCTTAATAACCAAAAACAAGGAAGTTATTCAATCCGGCTTAAAGTTCGCACAAGCAAGGTTAAGCCCTGGCATGGTGGAGCAAATTGCAGGAACTGCTGCTGTAGATACACCGGATAGCTATTTTGATGAGGTTAATAAAGAATATACGTTACGCAGAGATACACTAGTTAAAAGGTTAAACAATATTGAAGGCGTTTTTTGTCCGAATCCGGGTGGTGCGTTTTATGTAGTAGCCAAATTCCCCATTGACGACTCAGATAAATTCTGTCAATGGATGCTTGAAAGCTTCGATAACAATGGCGAAACCGTAATGATGGCACCCGCGACAGGTTTTTATTCCACTCCTGGCTCAGGAAAAACCGAAGTCAGAATGGCTTATGTATTGAATACTGAGGACCTTAACAAAGCAATGGATTGTCTTGACATAGCGCTTCAGCAATACCCTGGTAGAACTATGGCATAATTTTAGTACTTTTGTACTTAACAACAATACGGGGCCGTTTTGGATTTGACAGGGTGGAGGTACGTATGTTAGCATGTAGTGCGTTGTACGGAGAGCACTTAAAAGAGAACGTTCACACTTTGATTGGCGAAAATAACTACGCCTTAGCAGCCTAATTTAGAATTAGTTTGCTTTTGTCCCTCTGGCTGCCGCGATGTTAGGCTAGAATCCGGGGCATCGAAATAACGACGCTGGCATTTGTAAGGTGTGGTACAGATGCGAGATAAAGCACCTAAGGTGAACGGTAAGGTCGGTTTCCAGCCCGCCAGATCCCGAAAATCAATTGGAAAATAAACATGTAGAAGGCATAATTTGCCACACAACTGGACAAGGGTTCGAACCCCTTCGGCTCCACGAAAAAACCTCTATTTTATTGATTTACAATAAGCTAAATCTTTAAGATAGAGGTTTTATTTTATTATTAGAATTTTATTTAATTAATAGGTAATTAAATAGGGTTCGATCCCCCCTCTTGCTTTTTAATCCCTGTTACAAATATCATATAAAAAAGAACTAGAAATTTTTGACCGGTAAAAAAAGGAAAATTTAACAAAAGAAGGTAAAGCTTGCGGCTAAGCATCTTTTAAGCCGGCTATGCGATGAAAAGCCAACTGTGCTACTACGGTGCATGGAGAATTGAGTTGGACACATTATCGTTTACTGATACCCGTGTTAAACTAATTGCAATAGGACAATTTATTATAAGTGTTGGCTAAATATCAAATACTTCTAATCAATCCCCCATATTCACCACACCCGCGAGGATAGCCCACCGCCGGGATAAAAAGTAAAGGCCATACAGAGCGGGCCAGTGTGTTTTGTTTTTAACGGTGGCCCAACCTTGACTATTTACCCGGCTCGCGCTTGGGGTTGCTCATGTATTAAACATGGACTAGTTTGTAATAGGCTTAACTCAATAGTTTAACCTAAATTGAAAGATGTTTAGCTAATCTATTATAAGCACCTCTATATTAAACCTAAATGGATTCGCCTTGCAATACATGTCTGAAGCCTTTCATTTTCTTAGCCTCTACATATTGCGCCAAATGATCTTCTACACGTTCATGTTGCGAATCTACCCAACCTACCACACCTTTTATAAAATCATATTGGTTGGCCAGATCTAGTAAGAAATCATTTTCAGCAAGCGATTGACTTGCTTGCAGGGCAATACAACTGTTAATAGTACATTCATCATAAATCTCCCCCGACTCCGCAGGTAAAAAATCAGATTGCGGATTAAATTGTCAAAAATGTTGGTGCGTATCTATTTTTAAAACAGCTGCCATTTTGATCAAGAATTTAAGTTGAACATTTTATCCATCAGAATCCATTTCTCACCCGCTTTAGCCCATCGCATTGGCTGTTGGAACTTCCACATTAATTGTTCCCATTCCGGTACTTTCAAGTTGCCCGCATCCATCGTCGCTTTGGTATCAAAGTTAAAATCGTCTTCAGTTTCCATGATCATAAACAAACGTTTACAAGTACGAAAGTATCTGGATCTATCCGTTCGAAATTATAAAAATCTCCAGCTGTTAAAAAACCGGCATTAAGCACGGCTGTTTTTAATTTCTTACAAACTAGGAGGTTTTCTCTAATTCAGTTCCACTTTAATACCAAGCACTTTCCAATCAGGCAGTTTTTCAGGCATAACTATTACCAAAGCATCATTTTCTTGCTTCCATTTTACCACCTGCTTAAGCCCAAGTATGCTAACCGATTTTATTTTTTGGTTGGTAATTTTTGCGGCCTTCCCTAGTGAAGTAATTTTGATACTCTTCGAAGGAACGTCCAACAAAAATGCATATAGCTGTTTGCCTTTGGTAGTGAAACGGATATCAGTTGCAGTAAATTTGCTTTCATCACTCAATCCACCGAAATGTCCCTTTTTCTGGTTTGCTTTTATTGTCGATGGCCCTTCACCGTAAATTTTCCATGGGCGGGAACCGTAAATACCTTCGCCATTTACATCGATCCAAGTGCCAATTTTGTCCAAGGTTGCTAGCATATCTGGTTCAAGGTCGCCTTCCGGGGTTTGTACAATATTAATCAGCAGATTACCATTTTTGCTCACAATATCAGTGAGCATCTGGATGATATCTGTGGCGCTCTTATAGCGTTGCCCGGTACGGTAATACCAGTCTCCTATAGAGGTGTCCGTTTGCCACGGGTACGGACTTATTGAATCCTGCACGCCTCTTTCAAGATCCTGTGCCCACATGCCTTGTGAGGGCTGCTTGCAAGTATAAACGGCGGTCATCTCACCTTTATGAAAAGCCTTATTACCATTATAGAAGTTAGCAAGCATGCTTCGGCCAATCTCTCCGAAAGGCAATTGGCTATCTGAATAAAGTAGGTCTGGATGATACGTATCCACCAGTTCTTTCACATTGTTAAAATATTTTTTATAATACTCCGGATTTTTCGTCAGCCATTGGCGATCGTTTGGATCTGCTTTAGAATGGTACAAATCCTGATTTGCCGGATCATTTCCGTCGTAAGGAACACCTTTATACAAACCGCTTGTATCTGCCAGGTGAGCCGTTTGGAACCAAGTATAACTGGCAGCCAGATGCTCAGACAACCCAAACTTGAGGCCTTGCTTTTTTGCTGCTTCTTGCCATAATCCTACCACATCTTTCTTCGGGCCCATCTGTACAGCGTTCCATCGGTTAATTTTAGAATTCCATAAAAAGAAATTATCATGATGGCTAGCCATGCTTACAAAATATTTAGCACCGGCTCTCTTATAAAGTTTCATTAATTTCTCCGGATCCCAATTTTGCGCCTTCCACAAAGGAATTATATCCTTGTACCCAAATTTTGAGGGATGACCATAATGCGCCAGATGATATTTGTATACATCACTGTTCTCTTCATACATCTTTTTCGCATACCAATCTCCCTGTCGGGGAACTGCCTGAGGCCCCCAATGTGCCCAAATTCCAAATTTGGCATCTTGGAACCACTCTGGATACCGATAATTTTTAAGTGACTCTTCGGTTGGTTTAAATGGGCCATTATTAATTGGCAACTCTTGTGCTACCGCAATGGCAGCCAATCCCGTTAAGGCAACAAAACAGATAATAGTTTTTAAAGCTTTCATTTTAATGACGATTTTTAAATTTACAAAACTTGTTATACAGGCAAGGTGTTTGTTTCCTTGCAGGATATTTTATGACCGGAGAAGCCGAAAACGACGACGACAAAGCAAATCAACGGAATCCAGTAACCAACCCCAATATTACCAGTTTTATCACTGATGTACTCAAAAATACGTAGGAATATTGCTACACCCACAATAGACATGATGATCAAACTGCTGCCATATTCGGTGTCGCCCTTAAGATCTTTAATCCTCAAGGCAAAAATGGTTGGAAACATATTGGACATGAAAAAACATATCCCGATCAGAATATAAACAGTGATGATACCATGGTTAAGTACCGCATTCACGCAAAGTAGCACGTTTATCGCTGCGTATATAGCCAAGAGTTTGTTGGAACTAATAAATTTTATTAAACCCGTACCCAAAAACCTTCCGACTAAAAGTGCTAGCCCGGCGCCACTTAAATAATACGCAGCTTCGGTTTCGGTAACTCCGGCAGCCTGCTTTGAATACAAAATAAATAAGCTGAATACGCAAACTTGCGCAACGACATAAAAAAACTTCGCTGCCCATGATGAATACCTATGCTTCAAGACGTAAAAAATGCTATTGCTTCTAGCCGTATCGTCAGAATTGTCATCATTTACAGCCGGCATTTTTGCGAAATAGAAACACACAGCGATGATTACCAAAACAATCCCTAAAATAAAATACGGCGCTTTAACAGATGACTCTTCAGAGGCAAGTGCAATCTTCCCTGTTTCGGGTGTCACTACCCTCAGAACCACATCAGAATAAGTTTGGGTTAAAATCAAACGGGCACCAACAATAAGCACCAGCATGGTTGTCAAATCTTTGAATGACTTTGCGAAATTCAACCTGATTGTTGCGCTTTCTGGATCACCAATAACGGATATATACGGATTAGCTACAGTTTCCAAAACAGTTAATCCACAGGCAATTATGAACAACGCTATCAGAAAAAATGAATACAATTGTATATTGGCCGCTGGAATAAACAGGTAGCATCTTGTAGCAAAAACCAGAAGACCAACTATGATACCTGCTTTGTAACTCCATTTTTTCAGAATCATTTCGGTAGGTATGGCTATTAGAAAATATGCTATAAATACCGCCGAATCCACCAGCGTAGCCTGCATCGTTGTTAAGGTGAATGAACGCTTCAGGTGCGGGATCAGGATCGGATCTAAATAGTGAGCAAATCCCCATAAAAAAACCAAAACGGTAATAAGCGCAATCCCCGTAAATTGATTTGATTTAGTCATATTTTTTTGCATTCGTAAAAACTGGTGTACAAAATCAGGAACCACGAACCAACTGATATTACGGAGTTCTCACACCACCCTTTGCTGGTTACATCTTTATTGTTTCGAACAGGTCTAATCGGTTTATTAAAATCCAACAGAATCCGGAAATCGATTTCTAAATGTAATTATTTGGAAATCGATTTCAAACAAATAATTTAAAATATTTCCTTGTTTGTTTATGATTTGAGTCAACTAAAGTTAATACTAATATATCCTGCCATTACAAACATTTGATAAGGCTAAAAACAGCCTCTGCGACGACCAAAAGCATAGCGATTAGAGATGCTTTCAAGTATTCTTGCTACCTTTCACGCTTACTTTCAAGGTGGTAACACAAAATTCGCACTATGGCAACGCTGTGACGTTAACCCTAGTATTATGGATTGTTATACTTTAGTTTGGCGTTATTTCGTCTAAATTGTTACGGGGATTGTCTAAAATAAGGTAGAGTTAGAGTTGCGCATGTGAGCTTGCTTATCGCCGGTGTTCTAATTAAACAGTAGGTTTTATCAGTTCAACAATATTTCAATAGCTATTTTCATTGTAAACCTAAAAATAATCATCAAACTAACCATATAAACAGGCAAAACGGCGATAAAAAACCTATAGAAGCATTGCTTTCTAAATCAATTAAGAATAGCTGATTTGTCAGCGCATAGCAAGATTTCCAGATAAAAAAAAGTGATCAAGCAAAAATATGGTCTACTTGATCGCTTTTAAAAAGTTAATCTATAAAGGGGTAACTTTTTCAGTGACCTCGATTCTATAGCCCTCTTTGTTTTTTCATAGCTCTGCATGGCTTATGGAATACGGTTAAAGATTCTGAGCAAAAGGCTCTTTAAAGACAATACTTAATCAGATGACTCAGTTTGTGTGATAATGGCATGTCAGAATAGTAATAATCCATTTGTATTGATAATAAGTGTCAATTACTTACAACTTAACCTGCAAGGTTAAATAAAATGTGCGGTTATCAGATGGTAAAATGCCCGGTCCTGGGTAACCGGTTGCTCTACGCGTAAAGTAATAGGCGTTTGCCAGATTATTTACACTCCCTTCCAATTTATATCTTTTGTATTCATATGACATACTTACATCCATTATGGTGTAAGCCGGAACTAAACCAACAACTGCCGAAGCATCTCCCTTAGTTGCATTCGTTGCATCCGAATACTGATCAGAAAGATGGGTAAACTGAAATGATCCCTTTAAATTTTTGTAACCAAGCCTTAAGCCGCCCTTAAAATTTAACCTCGGAACAAACTCAACCTCATTTCCTTTAATAGCTGTAATATCGCTCCTTTTATATTCCGATTTAATCAATGCTGTATTTGTAAATAACACCGCACTCCAGTCCTCACTTTCTGGTTTTAACAGACGTAAAAAATCTGCTTCAGCATAGGATTCAACCCCAATAATTACTGCCTGACCAATATTAGTACGCAAACGTATTATCCGTTCTGAAGCATCATATGTTTGAACCTCTCCTATCCGATTGTTATAGTTTAAATAGAATGCACTCACATCATAGGAATAAAACTTAGTTTGCTGACTACGTATACCCACGTCAAATGAAAAACCTTTTTCATCCTGCAAATTTGGATCAATCTCTGCCGACGGATTCGCAATGCGCATATCGCTAAAAGTAATTGAACGATAATTTTGTGATAGGTTGGCATAAACATTCGTACTTTCTGTAGGTTGATAACTTAACCCTAATCCTGCTATAACAAATTGACGCTGATTACTTCTAGGCTCATAAGTTCTGGCACCTAAATCAATGTCGGTAGGGATATTACTTGGGATCTTTGCGGCATAAAAACCATTTGCTTTAGTATTTATATATTCAAATCTAACACCTGGTATGATTGAAAATTTCTCGTTTAAACGAAGGATATGCTCTGCAAAGACAGAAACATTCCGGTTCGGAAAACGATAATCATTCAGAATTAACTTGTCAGGATCTAAGAAATTAAAATTGGCATCTTTACCCAAACTACCATAGCCTTGTATACTATGATTTAATCCATGATAGTAACGCACACCCACTAATAGCACTGAAGGTTTGTTAAACAGGTTATAACGCTTAATGTATCTCCCCTCAGCACCCCAGTTTTCAAAATCTCCTTTAATCAAATCTCTCGGTTCTGATCCGTCATCAGCTGTAGCCACACGATTTGGCCTGAAACCTACCGTATACCGGCTTGCCGACAAGCCAAATAAGCGCAGGTTAAACTCGTTATTAGCATTAAATTTATGATCGAAATGCAGCGCAAATAAATTCCAGTTCACCTTAAACCAGTTTCTCTCCCGATTACTTTGCGTAGGGTCTTCGGCAAACATATCATCTGTTAAACCACCCGGCTGATGCGCCAGATAATTCATATGTGTAAAATCCAACCCTAATTTTGATTTCTCATTAAACTGGTAATTTACATTAGCATATCCTGTATAACTGTTAAAATCAGAATTACCTCTAAAGCCATCTCCATTTTTATATTGAAAAAATGTGTAGTAGCTCACTTTTCCAACGGTGCCGCTGGCGCTGGTAAAGGAATTATAAAAATTATAAGATCCCGCACTTTGGCGTACTGTAAGTTCAAAAGGTTTATCCTTTACTGGTTTTTTCATAACAAAGTTCAACAAACCGCCAAACTGTGTCCCGTACTGTAAAGATGCTGCACCTCTTACAATCTGAATTTGCTCCAACGCCTCAGTGGGAGTAGTATAATAACTTTCAGGATATCCGAGCGCATCAGCGCTGATGTCATATCCATTTTGTCGCGTATTAAAATTGGACGTGCGGTTTGGATCTAAACCCCTGCCCCCAATACTTAGCTGAATCCCCCCCCCATCACTTTCCCAAATATTCAGACCAGCTACTCTTGAATAAATCTGTCTTGCATTATTGGTAGCTAAATTGGCTACCAGCTGATCGGGAATAATAACTTCAGACTTTTTCCCTTCATAAATCCCGAAGTTCTCTACTCCTTTCAAATGTGAAAAACCAAAATCTGTCTTTTTATTCTTAATCACCACCTCTTTTAATTTCTTAACTTTAACCGCCGTATCGGGCTTATTTGTCTTAGAGGTATCCTGGGCAAAAATAGCTGTTGAAATGAAACAGCAACATAATAAACTAAAAACCTTCAATCTCATCATTCATTGGTAAAATCCACATCTTAGTACTAAAAGAATCACTTTCTTTAGCCAAATCTACATGTGGATTGATAAAAACTTTTCCGCCCCGGCCATTTAAGGCCACATAGGAATCTACATAAACTTGTGGCGACTTAAACCCTTTTTTGGCATAATAGTCGCGTAATATATGTGCATATTGCAGGATCATATCTGATTGTGTACTCATCATTTTTTCCTGCAATACGGTCAAAAATTCATTGTTATTTGCTACAGCAAAATTTCCTGTAGCATCTTTTATGGTAAACTGTGCATATCCTGCTTTTTCCATTAACATTACACGCCATGAAAATCTATAGCCCTCTTCTGTCCAAAATAATTCTCCGGGATACAGCATGTACCTGAACGGAAATATCAATTGCACCAGAAAAAACAAGGCAAAACCTATTAGCATTACTTTTTGCACTGCGGGTTTAAAGGTAAATCGGACATTAGGCCTGATAAATGTTGGAGGGCACTTAAACAGCTTATTCAAAAAGTCGATTATCCGTAAGTGAAAATCAGCAGAGAAAAAAATTAATGCCGCAACAATCATTACATAAGGAAACATTCCTATTGGAAACAATATGGCAGTAAGAACATGAAATACCACTACTGTAAGATAGGCCAGTAAACGTGTTCTTCTGTTCCAAAGTAAAAAAGCTATGGTTAAATCGTATAAACAACCAAACCAGCTAAATAGAAATGCGGTTGCTTGATAGCTTAACAGCGTTCCAATTATTGGCAAATCGTTACGGGAGGGCAACCAGATCTTTAATGGCAAAGCACTTAACAGCCAATCGCTGTTAATTTTGGCTAGCCCTGCATAAAAATACAATATAACCATCATCAGCTTAAGCACATCGATATTCCACTGCGGAATCTGATCTGATAATATGGATGGCCTACGCTTTGCATCTATAGAAAAATAGCGATGTGCCGGCAAGAATATAAGGATAAACAACACCAGACTCATGAAATAGTAATGATTCAGGTAGGTGGTTCTATCCATTAGTTCTATATAGGTAAAACTAAAAAACAACATCACAATTGCCGTACGATAGAACAATCCGAATGCAACCATTAACGCCGCTATTGCACAAACAAAGAACAGTACATAGGTATAATTACCCAATGGTTTTACAAACTCAAAACCATAAAAAGAAAAGAAGTGCAAGGGCTTTATGTAAAGCTCACATATCCATCCTTTAATCCAAAATCTCAGAATACTGATAAACAGCATTAGCCCTATAGCTATTCTATAAATTGCTAAGGGGGCCGTATGTGTTGTCTTCAGGAAATAGCTGTTCATTTAGAAAATGAAATTAATCTCCATCATTGTCTGTATAAGTAATGGTTATACTCATTGCAGATGTCATATCCACTTTAGCCATACGCACAAATTTCTGCATTTCTGTATAAACATCAATCATTTTCTGATTGTTGTTTTTTACCTCATTGTTCAGGTTTTCTGTTAAAAGGTTCAGCTTTGTAAAAGTAACTCCCAACTGATCCTGAATAGCATGCGTAAGCTTAACATTTGTTTTGCTATCCTTTGCTCCCAAGGCATCAAGATAGGTTTTAAAAGAGCTACCCTCAGTTCCGGTTTTTACACTTTTCCCGTTAAAGAAATCTACAGAAGCCTGTTGCGCTGTTTTTGCTAATGTTAAGGAGATGTCCTTTTTATAAAGTGCTTCTACTTTTTCGGCTGACACTACCCCGTTTATCATTGACCCGGAAGGGATACCGAATTTTCCGGAACGAATGTACCTTTCGTAGTTTGAAACATAGCCATTTACCAGCCCAGCTAGTGACGAGCTGGCATCTGTTCCTGATTTACTAATGAACTCATCACGGTAAGCACCGGTAGTCCATGGCGTGTAAACCTTCGCGAAAATGCTGTTCATTTCTGTAAGTATTTTCTTCACATAAGCAATGCGCTTTGCCGCATCAGCCGCCGTGCTGTAAAATGTAACAATATCTGTGTCGTTATTCGCAAGCCCATTAATCAGATAGTCTAACGCCGGAAAACCCTGTTGAGCGTAAGTAGCTGGTACATCAAAATTAACATTGCCACTGGCAATGCCTGAATTGATATTGGCAACATTGGTTGGGTAAACATTGAAGAATGCCCTTAAGGTCTGACTGCTTGCCGGGCCTACATCTATCAATTCTATTTTTTGCCATTCTACATAAGCATTTACCCAAGCTGTCCTAAGTTCAACCAAAGATGCTGTAGTTGGTGCTGCTGTAAAAGCGTCACTTTTCCCCTGTAATAGATCTAACTTTGTTTTAAAATTAGCGTAAGACGGAATGATAATGTCATCGGCAAGGAAAGTCAATAAAGCCTTTCTGTCGACGCCCGGTTTGCCGCCTTCTTCAGGCTGGTCAGTACCTTTCTTTTTTGAGCAGGCAAATACGGTTAAAGCCAGTAAGCAAGCCAAGCTGATGTGTTTAAATTTTAAGCGATTCATATCAAATCTTATAAACGATAGAAGTGGATTGCTTTTTTTTATAGAAAGGGTAACCCACTTTAATAGAAATTATTTTATAATTACTAAAGACCGAATTTGGCTTTAATAGCATCTTGCGCAACAGTAACCTTAACAGGAGTTAAATCCCAGGCTCCACCATCCGTACCTATTAATGAGGCAATGATATCATCCGAGAATTTAGCATCAGCATTATGAACAGTTGCAAAACGCAATGAGTAAATAAATCCTAATGCTTCACCCAAAGCATGAGCAGCAGCACCAGCATCTTGTGCAGTACTTCCGTCTTTCCACTTTTTTAGGTAATTCCAGGCCGAATTTGCAATTGCATATTCTATTTGTGTTCTGAGAAATAAGGCTTGCGTTTTTATTTCTGTAGCATCATTATTAACAACTGCAGCACGTCCTTTTAAGAAAGCAGGGAAAATTTTAGCATAATTTGCCTTGTTGTATTCCCAAATGTATGAACCAATAAAAGATTCGGTAGTACCTCTTATAGCATCTGTTGAACCTGCAAGATAAATTGGATTTAAAGTTAGTGAACCATAGGCTTCATCCCAATTCTGTTCTAACTTTGTATAGTTCTTACCAGAAACTAAAGTCTTGTTATCTGCTTCCAGACCTTTATTAAGTAAAACATTACCGATATAATCCAGGTCAAATGCGCCAATTAAACCTTTTTGAATTAATTGCCCCACTTCAAGACCTTTTGCATCCAAAAGATATTTAGTACCAGCATTATTAGCTACATAACCAGCAGTTCCTTTTACAGCAGCAACATTGGCTGAAGCACTGATAGTTGCAAGAGAAGCAAGATCTGCTTCGATTTTCTTACGTACTACTTCCGCTGAAGCTGCATCCCATGAAGAAGCTGTAACATTACGTAACTGAACACCGGAAACATTTATTGCTGCAAAATCAGCCGGAGCTGGATTAGATTCACTTGTAAATGGATTACCGGTATTTGAATACATATTTTTTAATACATTACCATCAATCAATTTAGTTTTCCATACTCCGCTATAAGTGTTTATGCCTTGAAACACCCTGTAACGGAAATTACCAGTAGTTAGGTCAATTGTGCTTTTACCCGCTGCATCTACAAAGATGGTATTTGTTACATCGTACTTTGTGCCTTCTACCAACTTAGTATAGTCAATTGCTGGGCGCAAAGTTTGGTTTCGCGAATCCTGATCAACTGTATCTTTCTTACATGAAGTAACACCCGCAACTGCAAGGGCAATAAATACCAAACTCTTAAAGTATTGAATTTTCATTTTTGATTTGATTATATAATTTATTATTATATTACTTGTATTAAGTCTAAATAAGCGCTAATCTTGTTGCAAATATTAAAGCCAATTCTAAAGAATTTCTAAAGAATCTAAAAAAATCGTATTTAATTTGAATAATAATTATGAAGGTGTTGTTTGTAGAAGATGAACCAGTGCTATTGGAAGAAATGGAAACCTATTTCAGCTCACACGATTGCATATGCGAACAGGCCGTAACTTTTGTTCAGGCAGAGCAGAAACTAAGAGACTACACGTATGATGTAGTGGTACTCGACATTACCCTGCCTGATGGAAGCGGAATAGACCTCATAGAAGATATCAGAAAAAGCCATTTGGAAACCGGAATCCTTATCCTTTCGGCAAAAGATTCGCTGCAGGATAAGCTGAATGGGCTAAATCTGGGAGCTGATGACTACTTAACAAAGCCCTTTTATCTGGAAGAATTAAATGCCCGGGTGAATGCCATATACCGCAGAAAAACATTAAAAGGCGTAGAACAAATCACATTTGATGATTTCACAATGCACCCATCCTCTAAATCATTCTTTTTCAAAGAAAGTGAGGTAAGTCTAACCAGAAAAGAATACGACATGCTCATTTATTTTGTCATCAATAAAAACCGTGTGGTTAGTAAAGCATCAATAGTTGAGCACCTTTGGGGAGATCATTTTGACCAGAGTGATAATTTTGACACGGTATATGTACACATGAAGAATTTGAGAAAAAAACTTTGCAATATTTCAGGTAAAGACTACATCAAAACAGTATATGGAATGGGCTATAAGTTTACCTATTAGTGAGACTGCTATCAAAGATTAGTTATTACCATTTTTGGCTTAGTGCAGTGGTATTGGGCATTACCGGCTGTATGTTGTTCCTTTTTCTGAGAAATGAAATATCTAAAGAAATACAGAAGCAGCTCGAATTACAGACTGATATGGTAGCTCAGGAAATCCATATGGGCCGAACTGTCAATTTCCCACTAATAAACATCACTAAGGGTAGTGATAGCCTGATGAAACTACCTAAAATTTTTAAAGACACCATGATTTATGATAGACTCCAAAAAGTAACTGAAGGTTATTACTACTTTTCGGAGAGCAAAAAGATCAATAGTCAGCACTACCGCATCATGGTTATGACCACCTACATCGGCTGGGACAATTATTCTAAATCGATCATTTACATTTTCCTTTCCATAGCAGGCCTGTTAATCGTACTTGGCACTTTGGTTAACTATTTCATTAGTCGCAGAATTTGGAAACCGTTTTTAATAAACCTGAAGCGGATAAAGGCGTATTCTGTGAGTTCAAAGGAAGAATTACAGCTTACGCTTACCGATGTTACTGAATTTAAGGAATTGAACAATGTACTTATTGATTTGGCAGCCAGAGACAAAAGGGAATATAATGCATTAAAGGAATTTACCGAGAATGCTTCCCATGAAATTCAAACCCCACTTAGTATATTAAAAACGAGATTGGAAAGTATTAGTCAGCAGCCATTAACGGTAGACATTGCTCGTTTACTTAATGACGCAAAACAAGCAACAATACGCCTTAGTAAAGTAAATAAGGGATTGCTGCTATTGGCCAAACTAGAGAATAATGCTTTTACAGACGTACAATGGGTATCAATAGAAGCTGTTCTGAAACGTAACTTTGATTTAGTTGAAGACCTGTTTCAGCATAAACGTTTGCATGTAGAGAAGCATATTCAAAGTAAAGTAGTATTTGCAAGCCAATTCCTGATGGAAATTTTGATTTCTAATTTGCTAACCAATGCCCTTTCCTATACACCTTCTGGTGCCAGAATAATTTTTAGTCTTAGTGAACAATTGCTGGTGATTAGCAATGAGGGGGAACCGCTATCTTTCCCGGAATCTAAGTTATTTACAAGATTTGGCAAGGGGGCTACTGACAATAAAGGGAATGGACTTGGACTTTCAATTGCAAAACAAATCTGCACGCTTAATAAATGGCAACTCAGCTACAGCTACGAAAAACATATGCATCATTTTAGTATCCATTTCTAGGCCAAAATAAATATAAATGGAGAAAATAATGCACATTTCCCTGCCTATAGGGAAGAACAATGTATTAATAGCCAATGACGTTCCCGAAATCATGGGAAGAACAAACGAAAATGAGAACAGATCAAAAATAGCAGTGAGTACAGAAAGCCGTGAAGAAGCGGATAAAGTATATAACGAACTATCAGCAGGCGGAGCTATTGAAGGTTTAATTGGCGACAGTCCCAGGGGTTCATACGGCGGAATGTTTAGAGACAAATATGGCATTGAATGGATCGTGGAATTTGACCAAAATGACAATGGTCCGGTTTAACCGAACGACAAACCATTCCGGTTACAGATGACGATCCTAATGTCATTAAGTAAAATCAACTATTTTTAACAGAGGGATTGAAGCCCCCTCAAGACCACCATTATCGTCAAAAACCCTTTATCCATGATTAGTTGGAGAAGGCGTCAATTTCTAGGATTTAGATGAAGCGGCTGAGAAGATTGGCAAAATAGCATTAAGAAAACATACGATCAGCATTTTAAGTGAACACTTAAGGATTTAAGTGTTCACTTACCAGTTTAAGTGAGCAGTTGACCTTTTTTAAATAATAAATCTGCTTTTTTTAAACAGCAGTATTGTAGGTTCGTTTAAGCAATCAACCAATGCTGCTGCTAATTATGCTACTATATACTTCTACATTTCCCTATTTCAGGGCCACAAAGAACTGCGTTACTAGTTTATTACTAGTGCCCTCAGCTATGTCTCGGCTTCGGGTCTGCTTCGTGTCTGCTTCGTGTCTGCTAGCGCTCGGCCCGAAGGAAACACCCATAAAACACATACCACAGCGGTATTTGAAAAACTTCAGTACAAACCTCATATCAACCAGAATATTTCATTAAAGAACAATGTAGGAAAGGTCTAAAATAAAAATAGTCGAATGCCGGGATCAATTATGCCGCCTATAGGAGTTGTATTGTGGTTTGGTTGTAGTCGCCACAAATAGAAACACACAGGCAAACGCATCATAAATTGATCAATTTTTACATATACTGATTATCCCATATGGCTTTGAGCCCTTTTCCTTTTACTCCGACTTGGGAATTGGGAAAGAATTGTAGAGGAAGACCAGCAAGGAGCTTAAAATTGTACTTGATGTTTTCTAATGTGTATTTCCCAGGCACTACGCAGGGAATTGAGTTATATTTGAACAACAAAGCCATCAAACTAGAAAGCAAGTATCCCACATTACAACAGTTGCAATGAATCTGACAATTAAAAACTACAAATCAGTCCTCTCAGCAGAATTAATAAAGCAATCACAAAAATGTGCAGTTAGAGAGTGCGATGAAATTAACCCTGGCCATTTTGAATCTTATGTAGATGTCCTTGATAAAAGCTTCGATGTGAGTCTAACATTAGACAAGTCTACGGTTGTAGCTCATAAATGTGATTGTGAAGACCCTACCGCTTTCTGTCAACATAAAACAGCCTTGCTGTTGTTTGTCGTTAAGGGAGCTAAGCGTCTACCTGCAAAAATCACCAGGTCAAAAAAAATTGATCCAATGCAGGAGGCTATTGAACTTGTAGATCCTCAGGTTTTAAGAGACTGGGTGTTAAAAATTGCTAAAAAACATAAAGACATAGGTATCTCTCTATTAAATGAATTTTCTAACAAGTCTTCAAATTACACGCCACAGGAAATTATCGATCTAACTCAAAATAGCTTGAGAGCAGTGATCAACAAAAAGAATAAAGCAGATGCTCAGGAGGTTAAAAGAATCGTTGAGCTTTGGTCTGATCTTCACCAAAGCATATTAGAAAGGTATCGTGCAGAGCCCACGAATGAAGTTTATTTCTTACAGTTCAATGCAATAATAGATGCCTGTAGTTTTTATGAAGAGCGCCTAAATACCACCAGCAAAAGAATTAGCAGCTACATTAAGCAGGTCATCGAAGATGTCAGCGCAGTCATCACAACCACCCGCGATAACGACGCCTGGCAAAAAAGCTTGAACTATTTTGTAAAAGAAATATTTCTGAGAGATTATGGGTTCCGCCGACAATACCTAGACTTGATCGCAACACTGTTTGACTCCAGCGAAACGGGAAGAAAAAGCATAATAGTTGAATTAATGGTAACACTTTACGAGGAGAACGCATCTGCCTCGCAACAAGACAGGAATCATTTTCTACAACATTTCTTTAGATTGGTGATCTTAAACAATCAGTTCCAAAGCTATAAACACTTGTTTTTACCTATCAGGCATGCGCTAAGCTATAACCTTAGGCTTATTGATACTTTGATTGCAGGGGAAGATTTTGAAACTGCTGAAGTCTATTGTGTGCAACAGCTAAAGGAAAACACCAATGATGACTACGATCTCGAATACCATGCAAGACTCATAGCGATTTATAAGACCTTTGGAGATGAGGTTAAACTTGCGGGAATTCTTAAGCTTCAGTTGTTGAAAATACCTGATTTTATTGACTATCAATTTGTTTCCCTCCATCGTTCTTCTGATGATGATTTCAATCATTGGAGAAATAGAGTTTTAGCAAATGCGAGACAAATGGCATACTATGACAGCAATGCTGCTGCATTTTCTTTAGCGCTATTAGAAAGCGAGGGCAATTATGCCCGGTTAATAGATTATATCGATGAAAAGATTGATTATCAAGTCATCTCTAGATATGCTCCGGCACTAATTTTAAAGGCTCCCCAACGCTTTTTAGAGAAACTTATGAGTAGGATGGACAATCATGAAGATAGGAATTGGCATCAGTATGAGCCTGAAACGTTAAATGATTGTCTTAAAGACCTCTATACGTTACTCTTGAAGCATTATTCAGTAGAAACGCTAACCTTGATTACAAAGAAAGGAAAAAGCACCTACAGAAATTGGTCTAATCTCTTGGTAAATTATTTGAACCAAAGAATTACCAAAAATTAAAAGTCTTAAACAGAAAATTTAAATCAATTGCAATGCTCCTGATTCTACCCAGCCGATATTTCCGTTTGGTAGCTCCACTTTCAACCAATCTTCTTTAAGCTCAATGATCCGAACTTTCGTACCCTCATGGATTACAATTAGGGTTTTCTGCTTTGCGCTTGCTGCGCTTTTCACGTTCACTTTACCATTGAAAACTACAGCCTCTTTTTGTGTTTGCAAATAATTATCTTCTGCACTCGCAAAAGCAATAAAGCAAATACCAACAAATATCAACAAGAAACCACTGTAAAACGAGAGGCGCTTCCACTCATATTCGTGTGAAAACAAGTAAATTATTACCCCAGCAAATCCTAGAAGCAAAAATACAACTGCAAGAACCGACCAGTTTTGAACCGTAAGCAGTAGAAGGAATGATGTCCACCATCTTTTTAAGAATAGCTCTGGTACTACTTCCATTTTATCTGTGAGCTTAGAATTAGCAAAAGCAAGGTTAGCATTAATGTCTTTATCATTAGGAGAAAGGCGATGTGCTCGCTCATAATTCAAAATTGCAGCTGCAATACTGTTAAGTCTGTAATGTGCATTACCTAAATTATAATAAACAGTTGCAGTTTTCACACCAGCAGCTAAAACCTGTTGGTAGGTGTTTGCCGCAGCTTCATAGTTCTTCTGATCGTATTCCCTATTTGCTTTCGCAAAAAGTAGGTCAACGGGTTCTGCCGCATTGCTACAAAAAGGCAAGGTAAGCAGCGCAATAAGCAAAATTAAGTTACGTCTGTGCATTTTCAATGTCTTTAATAATACGTTTTGCTTTTTCAAGTACCTCTGGTTGTGAAACGCCCGACATCGGTGCATATCGCGCCATTTCGCAGAGGTCTATCGTTTCTTCCACTTCGTTAATGATCGCTAAATCGACTGACCTATTTCGCAATGCTTCAACTATTATTTCCTTACTTAAATCAGCAGCAGATATGTTTAGTTTATCTGCAAGATAACCGTACAGCCCTTTATAAACTGCTTCGTAAAATACTTTCTTATCCCCGGCGGCCAATTGTTTCTGTGCATTCGCCATATGCCTGGCCGCAATTCTGCTTGCCTTACGGTTTTTAACAGCCACGGCATCCTTATTGTAATTTCTATACCATGTTCGATAAGCCAGTGCCGCCAAAAATGAAATCGGACCGGCAATGATTAAAAAGAAGAATGCCAATGATCCAAAAAAGCCATCGGACGGTATACTTAATGCAGACGAATCGGTTTTAATGTTTCGGATGTCTTTGTCGAGTTTAGGACCATCCTTTTCAGCGCCTTTTGCAAACGCAGTAACATTGGCGGTTGGATCCCCTTTCGCAACCACTAGATCATGCGGCTCGGTGTTTAGCACCACATATTTTCTAGAAACTGGATTAAAATAAGAGAATTTGAAGGGAGCTAACTTGTAGTTACCGCCATGTCTTGGAATTAGCAGATAAGTGTATTCTCTGCTTCCAGATACACCATCAAGACTTTCTATAAGTTTATCATCAATCTTAGGATCATATTTTTCTAGATCTGTAGCAAGGGTTAACTCGGGTGTTTTCAGTAACTTAAAATTCCCGGTTCCTGAAACTTTGATCTTATAGTTGAGCGCCTCATTTGCCTTCAAAGTATTCTTATCAACCGACGAAGCGATGGAAAAGTTACCCACCGCCCCTTGAAATCCAACTGGCTTGCCTGCTTCAGGAAGCTGCCTCACGCTGATGCTGATAGGCAAACTCTTAATATTGTACTTCACATCCTTAACTGCCCCGCCAAAGAATTGCTCCATGGGATCGTTGGATGGCACCTGCTGCCTTACCACAAACGTCATTGCCAAGGGGTCCAATGCAAGCTTTCCGAACCTTTCCGGAAACAAAATCACCTTCTTCAACACGGCAACATTATATCTTGCACCATTGAAGATCTCGGTTGTCCAATTTACATTTTGAGTATTAATCTTTATCTCCTGACTCCAGAAACCATTGAAATCTGGAAGCTTATCCAGCGCATTATCAACGATGTCAATACTTGTGTACAGTTTGTATGTAACTGCAAGTTGTTCACCTTGAAATACGTTTTTTTTATCACTAACTGCCCTGATAAAAAGTCGTTTACTGATATCGAAAGAAGCATCAGAATTTGATACATCGGCGGTGGCAGGCCCTCCCCGAGAGCTATTCTGACCAGCAGGCGACCCTTTAACGACCGTTATTTTTATGGCATTAGACCTATATTGCTTTCCATCAACCACCGCTACAGCTCCAGGTATCGTATATACCCCTTCATTTATACCCACAAGGTCATAGCCTAGCGACATGCTAACTGTGGTGGCCCCATTAATGGAAGTCATACTCGAAGACTGATTAGGTCCCCCTACTACTTGAAAACCTTCAAATGCTGGCGGCCCGAAGCGTTGCAAATTTCCGTTAACGGCAAAAGTCACTTCAAAAACTTCTCCCACGGCCACTTTAGTCCTGCTTGCCGAGGCAGTAAAAGTAATGTCAGCTGCTAATAGCGGCCTAGAAAACAGCAGCAGCGATAAAAGTATTGTGATATTCCTAAGATTCATTGTCGATCAAACCTACCAATCTTTTACGATACGACCTTTAACGCCCTTTGCATTTTTATTTTTAAGCTTATCCTGCGTCTTTTTCTCTTCCTGATTTAAGGCCTCCAGCATTCGCTCTGCCTCTTCTTTAGATAACTTATCAGGCTGAGGCTGTTCGCCTTTACCATCCTTTTTATCCTGATCCTTCTTATCCTGATCTTGCTTGTCCTTATCCTTCTTGTCTTTGTCTTTCTGGTCTTTGTTTTGATCCTGCTTATCTTTGTCCTTTTGGTCTTTCTTATCCTTATTCTTGTCGTCTTTCTTCTTATCGTCCTTTTTCTGCTGTTGCTGCTGCTTCAGCTTTTCTTGCGCATAGGCAAGATTGTACCTGGTTTGATCATCTTTCGGATTATTGATCAAAGACTTCTTATAAGCAGCAACGCTTTCTTCTAATTTACTTGATTCCAGTAACGAATTTCCAAGATTATGGTAAGCCTGCGCTTTTACTCCTTTATCGGCAGAAGAATTTGCTATATCGGTAAACTTTTTACCAGCATCTTCTAATTTCTTTTGCTTGTATAAAGCATCTCCAAGGTTAAAATTACCGGCAACGGATTGTTGAGACTTGGCAACTGATTTCCGGTAACTCGCTTCTGCCTCCTTATACTTCTTCTGTTCATACAGCTTATTGCCATCATGAATGTCCTTTTTTTCTTTCTGCGCGAACAGAAAAGAACCCTGAAATGCAATAAAAATTATTATGATCAATACCCTCATGACTCCCTTACTTCAAATAAATTCAATGCACTTAATTTCAAATTTTTCCTGTTAGATATAAAAAACTCTACTAACAACAAGATCAATGTAATGCCTATAAAAAACTGGAACCGATCTTCATAGCTTTTAAACATACGGCTGTCGTAGGTCTTCTTTTGCATCTTATTTACCTGATCCAATACGATATTCAGGCCGCTATTTGCATTTGTTGCCCTTACATAAGCGCCATTACCTGCAGCAGCAACCTCTTTACACATCTCTTCATTTAACTTGCTCAGCACGACTTTGCCGTTCTCATCCTTCCTAAAGCCCACCGGATTTCCATTTTGGTAGATCGGCATCTCTGCGCCTTCCGGGGTACCTAATCCAATAACATGTATCGCTACATCTTTAGAACTGGCTGCTTTGGCCGCACTTACCGCATCATCTTCATGGTTTTCACCATCCGTCATCAAAATCATTGCCTTGCTCGTACCGTTCACCAGGTCAAAGGATTTCATTCCCATTTCGATCGCAGCGCCGATGGCAGTTCCCTGAGTGGGTACAATATCGGTGCTGATATTGTTTAGAAACAGTTTGGCAGCCGAGTAATCGGTTGTAATCGGAAGCTGAACATAAGCCTCTCCGGCGAAAATAATAATTCCCACGCGATCATTATGCAGGTTATCCAGAAGCTGTGATATTGCCCGCTTAGCGTTCTCGAGCCTGTTTGGTGATAAATCACCTGCCAACATACTGTTAGAAACATCTAGCAATATCATTAAATCTGATCCGCTTCGTTTTGCTTCCTCTGTTTTTGTGCCTATCTGTGGGTTTGCCGCTGCTAGAATCAGCGAAGCAAAAGAAACCAAAAATATCCAAAACTTAATTTTCGGCCTGCTAAAAGAAACCTCCGGGATCACTTGCTTAATGGTCTTGTGATCGCCAAAGGCCTTTAGCACTTTCCGCTGCCATCGTTTAACCAGTAAAAATACAAGGATCATCACTGGCAACAATGCCAATGCCCATAATAACTGTATGTGTTCAAAACGTAACATAATATTAACTTAAGGCTCCTTTAAATAGGGTGTTTCTCAATGCAAATTCTATAAGCAAGAGCAATAGTGCAATCAGCACAAATGGCAAGAACCGCTCGGTTTTTTTGTGGTATTCAGTCACAGCAATCTTTGCTTTCTCCAGCTTATCAATTTGTTGATATATCTCTTTCAATTTATCGTTGTTAGTCGCTCTAAAGTACTTACCACCAGTAACTTTAGCAATACCGGTCAATGTTGTCTCGTCAATCGTAACCGGTACTTGTTGGTATTGAATGCCTTGATCAGTCCTAACCGGATACGGTGCCATACCTTTAGTTCCAACACCCACTGTGTACACGCGAATGTTCATCTTTTTTGCAATTTCCGCAGCTGTCAATGGAGGTATCGAACCTCCCGTATTTGAACCATCTGTCAAAAGTATGACTACTTTACTCTTCGCCTCACTGTTTTTCAAACGGTTAACAGCTGTCGCAAGTCCCATTCCAATCGCCGTTCCATCCTCAATCATCCCATTGTTCACGTCCTTAAAAAGATTGATCAACACATCGTGGTCAATGGTAAGCGGACATTGGGTAAAGCTTTCTCCGCTGAAAATAACTAGTCCGATCCTATCATCAGGGCGGTCTTTAATAAAGTCTATCGCGATGTTTTTGCTTGCTTCAAGCCTATTGGGCTTCAAATCTTCCGCCAGCATACTTCCTGAAATATCGGTCGCAATCACGATATCGATACCCTCAGTAGTCGAGTTCTGCCAGCTTAAGGCCGATTGCGGTCTTGCCATCGCGATCACTAAAAACACCAAAGCCAACACTCGAAAGAAGATCCCATAATGTCTTAAAACCCTATAACTCGATTTTACTTTCATAAAACCAGAGACGGTAGACATCCTCAAGGTTCCCTGCAGCGTCTTATTCTTCCAGATATACCAGCCAATCATCAAAGGCACAAATAAAAGGAGCCAAAAGAAGACTGGATTGGCAAACTCAATTCCTTTAAATAGGTTCATCTTTCTGCGCTGTATCTTTAGGTGATTGAATTATTGCTCCTGCCGCGCCAACAAAGGCAATGGCATTGTCCATACTCTGTTCATTATCAGTACTTAATGGTTTTTGCTTAGCAAACTTAACCAAGTCTGCCAGCATTAAAATTTGTCTTAAACGGCTCCTATCGGCTTCTTCGATTGCCAAATTCCTCAAACCCGAGAAAATCTCGTCAGACGTTTGCTCCATTGCTCTGATTTTATACCGCTTTTCTAAAAACTCTCTGATGATATCGGTGAGTTCGCTATGGTATTGTTTTACCTCATCATGCTGCCAAAGTTCTTTGTCTCTTAATTCGGTCAACTTATTCAAGGCCCGAATATGTGGAGGAATAAAAGGCGTTACTTCTACTACAACAGGCTCCGCTTTTTTTCTTTTCTTGAAATAGAACCAAACACCGATCAACACGATGATCAGCAATAAACCCAACAAAACCTTCACAGAGTTATCCCTAAGCCAGTCCATAAAACTGTATTTAACAGCGAGTGGTTGCTTTATGTCATAGATAGCCTTAGTGGTATCTACTTTCACAGCTTCTACCTGTAAAGGAATAGGATCAGTTTTTAAAGTCGATCCATTTGCGGTAAAAGTAAAAGCCGGTATGGTCTGCACACCAGAGTCGAAAGCGGTAATGGTATATGCCTGGGTGATCGTCCATCTTCCGGATTGGTCTTTTAAGGTGTCCAACTTTCCCATGCCCACAATCTGAACTTTGGAAGAAAGCGTGTCCGTCAAAGCGGGGAAAGTCACCTTTCCATTGGCTGGCAAATTCGCAGATAACCTTAACACAGTCTGATCCCCCAACAGGATAGTCGGCTTATCAAGCTTAGATGATACGGTTACATCCTGAGCTTTAACAGCAAAACTAGCACCAGTAAAGGCAAATAGTAAACACCAGTTTAAATATCCTTTCATACTTATCGCTTCGCTCCTCTTTTCTTAAATAACGTCATCAATGGCTTTACGTAAGACTGGTGCGTACCTATTTTGGTGAAATCGACGCCCGACCTTTTAAAAAGATCTTCCAGCCTACCGTTACGTTCAAGGGCGGCACGTTTAAACTCAAAACGCACTTCCTTATCACTGGTATTTACCCAGGCCGTTTGTCCGGTTTCTTCATCCTTAATAGGGATCAAACCCAAATTAGGGAATTCCTCTTCATGCAAATCATATAACCTCAGGGCCACCAAATCATGTTTTCTATTGGCAATCTTCAGCTCGTTTTCGAAGCTGCTGCTCATAAAATCTGAAATCAGAAACGAAGTACATCGTTTTTTGATTGCGCCGGTGAAGAACCTTAAAGCCTCAGCAATATTGGTTCCTTTATGTTTAGGTTCAAAATTGATCAGCTCCCTGATGATCATCAAAATATGGCTTCTACCCTTCTTTGGCGGGATAAACTTTTCCACCTGATCGCTAAAGAATAAGATGCCTACCTTATCGTTATTCTGAATGGCCGAAAAGGCTAATACTGCACAAATTTCCGTTGCCAATTCCTGCTTCAACTGCGTCTGTGTACCAAAGTTTTTAGACCCGCTCACATCGACAAGCAACATGACAGTCATCTCACGCTCCTCATCAAAGACCTTCACATAGGGATGGTTAAAACGAGCGGTAACATTCCAGTCTATCGTTCTAATCTCATCACCCACTTGATACTCACGGACCTCAGAAAAAGCCATACCACGGCCTTTAAACGCAGATTGATATTCTCCAGAAAATATCTGGTTACTCAATCCCCGAGATTTGATTTCGATCTTTCTAACCTTTTTTAAGAGATCTTTGGTATCCATAAGTTACGGTACTTCAACTGCATTTAATATTCCGGTGATGATGTGCTCAGTCGTCACGTTTTCTGCCTCTGCTTCATACGTAAGGCCAATACGATGCCTTAGTACATCATGACAAATCGCTCTCACATCTTCCGGGATCACATATCCCCTTCGTTTGATGAACGCATACGCTTTAGCTGCCAAAGCAAGATTGATACTTGCGCGGGGCGATGCACCAAAGCTGATCAAATTCTTATAATCTGCAAGCTTATATTGTTCAGGGAAACGGGTAGCGAAAACAATATCAATAATGTATTGCTCAATTTTTTCGTCCATATAGACTTCTCTAACTACTTTCCTTGCCCTGATGATATCATCAGGATGAAGTATTTTAGAAGGCTTAGGCATTCCCTGAGGCGCGATATTAGCCCGCATAATCTTTTTCTCGTCTTCCCTTTTTGGGTAGCCAATTACGACCTTCAGCATGAACCTATCCACTTGAGCTTCTGGAAGTGGGTAGGTACCTTCCTGTTCAATTGGATTTTGAGTAGCCAATACCAAAAACGGCGTTGGAAGCGGAAAGGTATTGTCGCCAATAGTTACCTGACGCTCCTGCATGGCCTCCAATAAAGCACTCTGCACCTTGGCCGGAGCTCTGTTAATCTCGTCTGCAAGGATAAAGTTAGAAAACAAAGGTCCCTTTCTAACGATGAACTCTTCTTTCTTTTGGTTGTAGATCATGGTACCCAACAAATCGGCTGGCAGCAAATCAGGCGTAAATTGAATTCTGCTGAAACCTGCATCAATACATTTAGCTAACGTATTGATGGCTAAAGTTTTCGCTAATCCAGGAACACCTTCTAAAAGGATGTGACCATCAGCCAAAAGACCAATCATCAGTCGCTCAACCATATAACGTTGTCCCACGATCACCTTATCCATCTCATTGAAAAGGAGGTCTATAAAAGTACTCTCCTTCTGTATCATTTCATTCAAAGCACGCAGATCGGTGCCGTAAGTTGAACTGTCTGTATTTGTATTTAATTCTTCCATTTAGACCAAATTTTTCGCTGCGAAAATTAGACAAACCTTAGACTTCCTGCAAGTTTTATAGGAAGTGTTTTGTGTTAAAATATGTTAAAGGTTTTTTGGGTTTTGAACACTTCCCACTCAAATATGTCTAGCTTAGTGCTTTATATATTTGCAACCAAATTTAATTTTCTTAATTCAAATTTCTACGATATTTATAGTTGCTTTACAAAGCATTAAATATAAGCCAGCAGTTAACTGTTTACTGAAGAAGCCGGTATGTAGTTTAAATTAACTAGGAGGTGATAGGGACATAACAGGGAGGTAACAGGGACGTAACAGGGATGTTGCCCCTATCAACTCCTTTTTAACTTCTATTTAAATACCTGTTATCTTTTGGCTACCTAAAAGCCTTTCTTTACGCCAACCTTAACTCAGTATAAGCCTTAAATAGTTGCAACTAAAAACGGAATCCCCTAAATCATTTTAACATTTCTTAACATTTCGCAGATTAAACTATTCCAAACTTATATGCTCTATTCACTTAAAAAGAAAGAAACATTATGAAAAAATTAATCTTAAGCGCTATACTATTCATCAGCATGGGTACTGTAGCAATGTCACAGACAGACAACAAAAAAGTTCAAAAAACTCCTGAAGAGCGCGCCCAACGTTCTACAGACATGTTAGATAGAAAACTTTCTCTAACAGCCGATCAAAAAACTAAAATCTACGCGCTAAACCTCTCGGAAATGAATAAGATGAAAGAGAAGCATGTTAAAGGCGAAAAAAGAGATATGACTGCCATGAAAGCGGCTATGGAGGAAAGGGATACTAAAATCAACAACATTCTTGATAAAAAACAACGCAGTTCTTACAAAGAGTGGAAAGAGAAACGCAGAGAAGGCATGAAAGATCACGCCGGCAAAAGACAAGGTGATAGAAGAAATAAAGAACAAAGCAGAGAGAAGATTTAGACTGAGCATGTTTTAGGGAGAACATAATTAGTTCATATGGGCGGCAAGAAATCTTGCCGCCCATTTTTATTGGTGAATTCTGCGGTGTATGTACCTAGTCCCTGAAAAAAAAATGCTATTCAATATAAAGAGGCAGCTAAAAAATAGCATAGCAATTTATAATATTCCAATTTCTGTCAACATTTTAAGGATGTAAACTAATTAATTAATTGATTATCAATACACTAAAATAATAATTTGTAAACTTTTTAATTATTCGTATGCTAAATGTTTTCGATTAGGTACCTTTACCATGTCACCAAATCAACAATTTTCCATGGAAGCTGAGCACCAAATCAAACAAAAAACAACCTATACAGCTGATGAAGCGTACCAAGCATCATTAAAATTTTTCAATGGGGATGATTTAGCGGCGAGGGTTTGGGTAAATAAATATGCTTTAAAAGATTCGAGTGGCGCAATTTATGAAAACACACCCAACGACATGCACCGACGAATCTCTTCGGAAATTGCACGAATCGAACAGCGATACCCGAATCCGATTTCAGAAGAGGATATATTCGGTCTAATCGCTGGTTTTAAATATATCATTCCTCAGGGAAGTCCAATGACCGGAATAGGTAATCCATTCCAGATTGCATCCTTGTCCAATTGTTTTGTGATAGGCAATGACGGTAATTCAGATTCCTACGGTGGAATAATGAAAATTGATCAAGAGCAGGTGCAACTTATGAAGAGACGTGGTGGAGTTGGGCACGACCTCTCTCACATCCGTCCGAAGGGCTCGCCTGTTAAGAACTCTGCACTAACATCTACTGGTATTGTGCCTTTTATGGAACGCTATTCCAACTCTACACGGGAAGTTGCGCAAGACGGAAGACGTGGCGCACTGATGATGTCCGTAGCTATAAAACACCCGGATTCCGAGGATTTCATTGATGCAAAAATGGAACAAGGCAAAGTAACTGGAGCAAATGTTTCTATACGTATCGATGATGCCTTTATGAAAGCGGTTGAGTCTGGACTTCCTTATCTGCAGCAGTATCCAGTGGATAGCAAAGAACCTGTGTATCAGAAAGAAATTGATCCCAGTTTGCTATGGAAAAAAGTAGTTCACAATGCCTGGCGCTCTGCGGAACCTGGAATTTTGTTCTGGGACACCATAATTAATGAGTCGGTGCCCGACTGTTATGCAGACCTCGGCTACAAAACAGTTTCTACAAACCCTTGCGGAGAAATCCCCTTATGCCCATATGATTCTTGCAGATTGCTGGCCATCAACCTATATTCTTACGTAGAGAACCCATATTCTGCGGATGTAATTTTCAATTGGGACCTGTTTAAACAACACATACACCTAGCACAGCGAATGATGGATGACATCATCGACCTGGAACTGGAAAAGATTGACGCAATCTTACAAAAGATCGATGACGATCCGGAACAAGAAGAAATTAAACGGATAGAGCGAAACCTTTGGGTAAATATTCAGACTAAAGCAACTGAAGGGAGAAGAACCGGAATTGGCATCACTGCTGAAGGAGATATGCTTGCGGCTTTGGGCTTACGTTACGCCAGCGATGAAGGTACCGCCTTTGCTGTAGAAATCCATAAAACCATTGCGATTGAAGCCTACCGTTCATCGGTAATCACAGCTAAAGAGCGTGGTCCATTCACGATTTTTAATGCCGAGCGGGAGAAAAAAAATCCTTTTATGCTTCGGTTAAAGGAAGCAGATCCAGAGATGTATTTCCAAATGCTGGAGCATGGAAGAAGGAATATTGCACTGCTGACGATTGCTCCTACCGGCACAACGAGCCTGATGTCTCAAACCAGTTCTGGAATTGAGCCTGTGTTTATGCCGGTTTACAAAAGGAGACGTAAAGTAAATCCTAATGATAAGGATGCACGCGTTGATTTTGTAGATGAACTTGGTGATTCCTGGGAGGAATATGTCGTATTTCACCATGGCTTTAAAAAGTGGATGGAAGTAAATGGCCATGACCTCACTAAAAACTACGGACAAAAAGAACTGGACGAACTGGTAAAGTTATCGCCTTATTATAAGTCAACCAGCAATGACGTGGATTACATGAAGAAAGTAAGGATGCAGGGGCAGATTCAAAAATGGGTGGATCACTCGATCAGCGTAACCATTAATATGCCAAATGATGTGACCGAAGAGCTGGTTGGCGAATTGTATATGGAGGCATGGAAAGCCGGATGTAAGGGTATTACGGTTTACCGTGACGGCTCCCGTTCCGGGGTTTTGATCGCTAATACTGAAACGGCTCCGAAGGAAACTACCGTAACCGCAACCAGCTTTCCGACGGAAAGGCCCGCAGTATTGATGGCAGATGTTGTCCGTTTTCAAAACAAAAAAGACAAGTGGATCGCATTTATCGGCCTGATTGACGACAAGCCTTATGAAATCTTTACTGGTTTTTCTGATGATGAAGACGGTATTCTAATTCCACGGTGGGTGAATGATGGTCTGATTATTAAAAATAAGGAAGCCGACGGCAGTTCCAGATATGACTTTCAATACCACAATAAACGCGGACATAAAACAACCATTGAAGGTTTATCGTATAAATTTAATCCGGAATACTGGAATTACGCGAAGCTGATTTCCAGTACACTTCGACATGGCATGCCGATAGAAAAGGTTGTGGAACTGATTAATAGTCTTCAATTGGATGAATCCATTAATACCTGGAAAAATGGCGTAGCACGTGCATTTAAACGCTACATACCAGATGGTACAGAAGCTAAAAAGCAACAATGCGAGAGTTGCAATTCTGTCAATCTGATGTATCAGGAAGGGTGCCTGACCTGCAAGGATTGCGGCTCTTCAAAGTGCGGATAGCTTTCTGCTTTAAGTATACATGTAATTATCATGCTTATAGTTTTTACGAACTGTAATAATTATATATTTGATCAAAAAAATATGTTAGCTCATCACGTTTTATTTTGGTTAAAAGCCGAAACTACAGAAGGTCAAATTGCCGCTTTTAAAAAAGGGTTAGAATCATTAGAAAATATTGAAACTGTGAAGATGTTTCATATTGGAACCCCTGCAGCAATCGATCGTGCAGTTGTAGATATCACTTACTCATTTTCATTGATTATCTTTTTTGAAGATATGGCAGGTCACGATGTATATCAAGTCCACACCTTGCATCAGGCTTTTTTAGATCAATTCCGCGAATTATTTGAGAAAGTTGTTATTTACGACGCTCATTAGCACCACATTGGCCGCATTGTTTAACCATATTACTTCGTAACATCTACAGCAATGCGGCCGCTGTTTCTACTTCCTGCAAAGGGCTCTGTTCTAATAGAAAACTCTAATTTATACTTACCGACTCTGTTTGGAGTTTTGATCATGGCAGGGATAACAATGGACTGACCCGGGGCAATAACTGCATCTTCTAAATTAGCTTCGATAGCAACCAATGGGTCAATAAATTTATTATCTACCTTATAACCATACTCCAGGAAACACTTCCAAAACTGGTTTCTATTACCCAAGGTAATGGTATCGGGATATGGGTTTGCAATCTGAAGTCGTAATCGAAGGGTAATGCCAGCTTTTAGCTTCTCCGAAATATCAAGTGGAGTTATATTCACACGTTGATACATCCTAACCTGATCAATCCATGTTCCAAAGACAACTCCCTTATTGGTGGATATTGTATCCATCTTTTTACTGAGATCAGGTTGTGGTAGCAGGTAGTAAGCACGTCCATTTCTGAACTCATTGTCCAGCGGCCATATATCGTATTGGTTTTTTCTGTAGTTTCTTGAATCGTAAGAGAAACCTTTAGTGCTATTGGTATAATAATTATACCTGGAAGCAAGCTGAAAAGAATTTTCAAATAGTACTGGACTTTCTCCTGCAAATTTATGAATTTCCAAGGCCCACTCCTCAGTGCCAAAATAACTTTTAATCAAGTTATTTTTCATCAATAACGGAATAGGAATGATCAAAACTATTCTCAGCATCATAATGAGCGCAATATTAATTACTGCGGCTTTTATAAACCACACTGGAACTTCTTTTTTAGACAATTGTAGGTAAGCAAGCAGCATCAGGCAAATCATTGCCGGCAAAGTCCAGTGTGCCTCTACTCTACCTTTGAATGTACTGAAGAAAAAGAAGATGAAGATGCCGTAAAAGTTGAACTGAAGCGCTTTTATAAAGTCATCTCCAGATTTGTACCTGGAGGCACTACTGTATAGAAACCAACCGACTAGTGGTCCTGCTAAAAGCAGTTGTCCGACTACATACTGATAGGTAAATTCGGCACGGTATGCTTCTGCAGAACGGTCAAGGATGTGATAGTAGAAAGAGGGGTAGTTATTTTGAATCTGCCACCAGAGGTGTGGTGTAAAAGCGGTGACCGCAAACAGGATGATTAGCCAGAAAGAACTTCTTTTAAATAATTTGAAATTGGATAAAATTGTAAAGAAAAGTATAAGAACAGCATGATACTTACTGTAGAGCAGACAGGCAATGACTAAAGCCAAAATAGAGGCAGTAAGGTAACTGTCTTTTAAAAGGTACCGTTGATAGATATAGAAGAATAGTGCGGTAAAGAAAAACAACGGGGCGTCTGGTGTAGTGATAAAACCATATACATGGAATAAGACAATAGATCCGGCCAGGAGAATGAAAAGCTTTATATTTTGGATGTAAGCGCTCACTACTTTCCAAAGCAAATAGAACGCGGTTGTGGTCGTAATCACTGTAACCATCCTTAGTCCGAAGGGGGTATGCGTCATGCTATCCCCTATTTTTATAAACAGGGCTACCATTGGCGGGTGGTCGAAATATCCCCAGGCTAAAAATTTTGAGTATAGCCAGTAGTAAGCTTCATCAGGATGGAGATCCATAAAAAAGGCCTGTATAAAGTTTACTAAGGCCCAGATCGCAAGAAAAATGGGAAGAATTGACTTAGAGTTCCTGACTTGATCTAACATCCTTTATCCTGTAAAGGTGTAAATGTAGTTTGCAAAGAAATTCCATAAAGAAACCAGCCCAATTGCGAATGCTTTTGCAAGATAGAAATTCCACTTAAGTTTTTCGTGAAAAAGATAGATAATGCCGTTACTCATAGCAAGTCCTATCAATGAAATCAGGAAAAACTTACTAAACTGAGTTACGGTATTTGGATCATGATTGTTGAAGGTCCATAGCCTGTTTAAGCTATAGTTTGTACCCGTTGCTATAATAAAACCCATAGAGTTGGCGACATACTTATGAATCTTAAACTTCTCTTTAAGCAGGTAGGTAATCCCGAAATCCACAAACATTCCTGAAAGACCTACAACTCCAAACTTTATAAATTTTAGAATAAAAGCTTTATTGAACTCAATTGCGGCGATTTGGGTCATAGAAATTTCTTTCAGCAAAAATAAGATAATAATAAGACAACTCCATTTCCTTTGCTTATTTTTGTTTTCAAATTATAGGGATTGCTAAATTTTTTCAAGTATAAAATACCAATTAACTACTCCTCAGAATTCAAAGAGGTTTCCAGTCATATTAATGTCAGGCAAATAAGACTGCTTAGCACAGGGTTGTTTATACTAGCATCTTCCATTAGGTTACTTGCCCATTTCTACAATGCAGAAATCATCACTATTCCAAATATCTTGGAATACAATTTGAGTAACTTTATACAGCTAATTGGGTCTTCTTGTTTCATCATTTTAAGCTCTTTGGCACTGAAATTTAAGAACTTGCAAAGTGAGTATCGAAATATCCTTACGCTTTCTTTTACCTTATTCATTTTGACCACAAGCTTCTTTATAAGCTATATATACTCAATGCATAATGCAAAAAACACGTTGACGCTATTTTTAATAGGTATAGTGCTCGTTAGTATTTTCTTTTCTCTTGAGTTCAAATACGTTATCACGTTGGCATTATATGTAATTTTTTTATTTACAATCGGTATGATGGTGCCAAGCCTTAAGCCGGCCCAACAATTGTTCAACTTTTCAGCTTCGCTTGTTCTGGCATTTGTTCTATACATATGCTCCAGCTACAGTTATTTCTATAAATCGCAGCACTTTATACAGCTGAGACAACTGGAAGAAAAAAATATTGAAGTGCAGGAGCTCAATAGGCAGAAGAGTGAGATACTAGGATTTGTTGCCCATGATCTTCGAAATCCCCTCAATAATATAGAGGCTTTAAGCCGTATACTTATTGAAGAAGATGAAGATGATGGTGAGCATACTGAGCTTGAGCTGATTTTAAGTTCTGCTAGACAGGCAAAACATATTATTAATGACCTGATAGAGGTAATTCAGGTTGAAAAGGCTGCATATCAGCTCCAGGATGTCGACTTGGTTAACTACATCAATGGCATTTGCAAGAGCTGGCAAGCTAACGCTCCAGAAAATCGCAAAATAAATTTCATCTGTGCGGAAGGCGTAATATTTTCACCATTGAACCCGGACAGGTTTAGCCGAGTCATTGATAACTTAATAGGTAATGGGCTTAAATTCTCTGATAACGATACCCCGATAGAAATAGAAATCTATAAGACGGAACAGCACTGTCTGATTAGCGTTAAGGATCATGGAATTGGCATCCCTGAACATTTGAAGGATTTGTTGTTTGATCAATTTTCTAAAGCTGGAAGATCTGGTTTGAATGGAGAAAGATCTCTTGGTCTGGGACTACATATTTCTAAAGATATTGTAGAACAACATGGGGGCACGTTAACTCTTGAAACAGAGGAAAATAAGGGATCCACCTTTATTATTTCAATGCCGCTTGCTTGCTAGGTTCAGGCTGTACTTATTAATACTCTTCTTCTAACACACTTGTGAATAAGCTGTTTGAGAAATTTACAAGGAATAACTCCTTCTTTGCCCGAGTTACTCCGGTATAAAGCCAACGCATGAAATCCATGTCTACCATTTCATCAGTCAAATATCCCTGGTCCACAAAAACAGCATCCCATTGTCCACCCTGGGCCTTGTGACAAGTTACAGCATAAGCGAATTTAATTTGCAACGCATTGTAATATGGGTCTTCTTTTATAGCATTGAATCGCTCTCGCTTATTACTCAAATGATCATAATCCAAGTTGAGCGCCTCAAACATTTTGTTACTTTGCTCATAATTGAGGCTGGGCGATTCTGAGGTTAGCGTGTCCAGCATTACTTTACATGTGATATTCCCTGCTTCGGGAAAGTCAATCAACTCCAGATTAACTTCACAGAACCGTAGGCCATAACGTTCCTCTATCCCCCTCACTCTTTTAACTCTAGCCATATCACCATTGGCTATAAAGGCCGCAGATTCATTTTCAGGAAGCCAGAAATAGTTGTTCTTAACCACCATAATTTGATCTCCTCCAGTCAACTCTTCCTCGCGATATAGCAGGCGGGACCGAATCTGCTGATTGTAAATGTTTGCCGATTTATTAGACCGACAAACGACCAGAGAATTTTCTATACCAAACTTATGATAGGCATACTCAAGACCCTCGACGAACTTCAAGCCCGTCATTCTAAATATGTCCTTATAAGATTTGGTTAGAAACTTCGGAAGTTCGATTTTCTCTTCATCTTTAAGCTCCTTGTTGATAATCTTCCTCAACATAGTAGCGTTCGCCAATATGCCTGATTTCTTCTCCTGTCGGACAACTTCTTTTAATTCAACCGCTTTAACTTTCAGACCAAATTGCTGAGCAATATAGTTTGCGTTCAAGGCCGGACTATCTATACTCCCAACCGGGGGAAGCTGTGCGGTATCTCCAACAAATGCCACTGCACAGTTTTTACCATTATATACATATTGCATTAAGTCCTTCAAAAAAGAAGAGCCTGTTTTTATATTCCATTCATCGGCAATCATGGAGGCCTCATCAACAATAAACAAAGTGTATTCAGCGACATTAGGGGCAAGTAGGAAAGACATTTCGGTCGCAATCGCTGACTTTTTCCGGTAAATTCTCTTATGCACCGTCAGTGCCATGCGACCTGTATAATTACTCATCACCTTTGCTGCACGGCCTGTTGGAGCCATTAAAACACTACGGTAACCAAACCTCGGGAGTGCTTTAACCAAGGCACCAACAGAAGTGGTCTTTCCGGTTCCAGCATAACCCCGTAAGATAAAACATTGCTTGTCTATCGGTTGTGAAAGGAAAGTGGCCATTTCCCGACAAAAAACGAGTTGCTCTTCAGTAGGACTAAATTGATATGATTGCGCAATCAAGCTGGCTTTATCCATTTATCAAATATGCAATGGTGTTGTTATAGAAAAAAAGAATATTTTTGTGAACATGAACAGCAAAAATAGCATATTATTAGTTGATCCTGATTTTGATGTTAGCTCGGCAGACAATTGTGACTTGCTGATCAAAATTACTGCAGACAATTTCTCTTATGCGATAATAGATGGATCAGAAAATCGTCTGGTAGTGTTATATGACCAGCAAGAATGTAAAAATGTAGCTGCTGCACTTAATGATGTTTTGAGTGATGATCAACATTTGGCTATTCCATTTAAAACTGTGAAAGCATCTGTTTACACTCAAAACTCTATTGCCATACCCAACGAATTTTTTGATGCTGAAAATCTAAACACTTATGCAAAGTTTTTCAGTAAGGAACAATCGGAACAGTTGCATCTTCAAAATCTGGCAGGGCAAGACTTTACTACTATTTTCAATCTTGATGACACTATGGAAGCGCTACTGAAATCGACGTTTGGTATAAGCAAAATTTACGACCATATGGCGCCTCTTTTGGTTTTATCCAGTATTCTTCCCGAAAAGCACCTCATCTTAGATTTCACTGTAGGTACTTTCACTGCAGTTTTAACGGAGGCTGGAAAATTAATCTTTGAAAACTGCTATGAAACGGAGGATGCAGAAGAATTTAAGTATTACCTTCTATTAATGATACAGCAGTTAGAAATTGATACTAAAGAAACCAAAATATCTGTAAGTGGGATCATTCATGAGGGCGATAAAAAGTTTGATGCCTTAAACCATTATTTTTCAGAAATTGTGTTTAATACTACTAACGCTAATAAACTCGACAATAGAATTCTTGACAATATGCCTAGCCAATACTACAGTAGCTTACTAGCTTTGCAATTATGCGAATAATTGGTGGTCGTTTAAAAGGGATAAGGTTTAATGCGCCTGAAAGCCTGCCCGTAAGACCTACGACAGATATGGCTAAAGAGGCATTATTTAACATTCTGTATAATACGTATGATTTCGACAATTGTGATGTTCTGGATTTATTCTGCGGAACAGGAAACATAAGTTTCGAATTCGCCTCTAGAGGGATTAAAAGTGTTACTGCTGTGGACAAGCATTCGGGCTGCATATACTGGGTAAAATCTGTAATTGAAAAGCATCAATTGGAGGAGATGACTGTAGAAAAAGCAGACGTTTTCAAATATCTGACTGCCACAAAAAAAAGTTATCAAATTATATTTGCTGATCCCCCTTATGACTTGCCTACAATACCAAAAATTCCGGAACTGGTCATGACCAATGGCTTTCTTGCAGACAACGGGTTGTTAATTGTGGAGCATCCATCACTATTGAAACTTAATGCGCAACCAGGATTTAAAGAAACCCGTAGGTATGGAAATTCGTCTTTCAGTTTTTTTGAAAAAAGTAACTAGTATCATTCAATATGAAGATCGCGATTTTCCCAGGATCCTTTGATCCAATCACTATTGCTCATGCTGACATTTTAAAAAGGGCCTTGCCTTTGTTCGACAAGATTATTGTTGGAATTGGCCTTAATAGCGCCAAGCAGGGATATTTTAATCCTGAAAAAAGAAAAGATGTTGTTGAAGCAGTTTTCGCCGGAATAGATAAGGTAGAAGTGCAATTGTATGAAGGATTAACTGTTGATTTTTGTAAAAGGAATGATGCGAAGTTTATTGTTAGAGGCGTCAGATCTGTTGGAGACTTTGAATATGAGAAACCGATTGCACAGATCAATCAGACTTTGATGCCAGAGGTAGAGACCATATTGTTTTTTAGTAAACCTGAATATGGTGCAATCAGCTCTACAATTGTACGAGATATTTTAAGGCATGGCGGCGATGTCAGCAAGTTCTTACCTGCGGAAGCGATGCCATTTATAAAGTAAATTTTATTACTATTAAAGCAAACTAGCCTCTTCCAGTACTTGTAGGATTGAGGGAAAAGTGTTTTTTAATATTGGTTTCAATTCATCTGCTCCAAGCCATACCGCTTTAGTGATACCTTCCTCTTTTTGCGGGATCAATTTAGGCTCAGCTTTTACCGTCATGCTGTACCAATTTGTTTTCTTCAAAACAATCTTGTTACCAAGGGTATAAACATGAAAGGTTTTGCATAACTTTTTATCATTGGTGTAGATCTTTACTCCGCATTCCTCTTCTACTTCTCTTAATCCTGCTTCCTTGATTTTTTCCCCTTTTTCTACCTTACCTTTAGGCAGATCCCACCTTTTATTGCGAAAAATGAATAGGTAATTTCCCTTTGCACTCTTTACTAATCCTCCTGCTGCTTTGATCAACTCGCAGCTTCTTTTGATCTTATTGAAAAGTCTCTTAGGATCTGCGTCAATTAGGATGTAATCCTGAACAGTATCCTTGCCTATATTTTTATAGAATGTTGGAAAATCAAAATCCTCTGCATCAAGTCGTTGAATTCTCTTCAGTTGTTTGGGCGCAAATTCTGCGATGAACAAAGTATTGTCATTAATATAAATTCTGTATTTTTGATCCATGTATATTAAAAGTGAGATTGAATTAAAGGTAGCTGAATTTCTATTACAAATTAAGGCAATAAAATTGCAACCTAATAATCCATTTACATGGGCGTCTGGTTGGAAATCGCCAATTTATTGCGACAATAGAGTAACTCTTTCTCATCCTTCAATCAGAACGTACATCAGACAAAAACTTACACAATTGATACAGGAAGAATTCGGATCGGTTGATTTAATTGCAGGCGTTGCCACTGCAGGAATTCCTCAGGGTGCTTTAGTTGCTCAAGAGCTTGGTTTGCCATTTGCATATGTGAGAGCAAAAGCAAAAGAGCATGGAACAGGTAGCCTAATAGAGGGGGAAATTGTGGAAGGACAACGCGTAGTAGTTATTGAAGACTTAATTTCTACAGGAAAAAGTAGTCTGCAGGCTGTCGAAGCGCTAAGAGATGCAGGACTGTCAGTTGCGGGTCTAGTTGCTATCTTTACATATGGCTTCGACCAGGCTGAAGAAAACTTCAAAGCTGCGAAGTGTAGGTATGCAACTTTATCAAATTACGACACATTGATATCCTATGCTGCCGAGCATAGCTTTATTGCTCAGAATGATGTAGACTTACTTACAAAATGGCGTAGAAACCCGTCTGAATGGGGTAATAAATTAGAACAATAATCTTAATAATACAATGACAGTTATAGAAAGCACTACAGAGATTAACCTTCCGGTTGCAAAGGTTTATGAGTTTTTGGCAGATTTGAACAACCATCAACAATTAATGCCGGATAATATTTATAACTGGTCATCTACCAAAGACGAGGCAAGTTTTACGATTCAGAATATGGCTAAACTAGCCATCAAAATATCTGAACGTATCGAGAACAAAGAATTAACTGCTATTCCTACCGAAAAGCCACCTTTCGATGTCGAGTTGAAATGGACTGTTGAAGATAATGGACAAGGTGGTACAGTTGCAAAGCATATCATTACAGCTGATTTGAATATGATGATGAAAATGCTTGCCTCAGGTCCTCTGCAGAAACTGGCAGATCACCAAACCGAGCGTCTTAAAGAGATCTTGAAATAATAGTAAAATATTTCTTCAGTATAAAATACTATTTACCAGACATATAGACATTCAGCACTTCTATTATCAGACATAATTTCCGATATTGAATGGGCGAACCTGCTGGCACTAGGTTTGTTGGCTTGTAAGTATGAATTTCAACAACTTTACGATAAAAGCTCAGGAAGCAATTCAACAAGCTTCAGCAATAGCAGAAGGCAATCAACAACAAGCTATTGAGACCGCACACCTTCTTAAAGGCTTACTTACTGTTGATGAAAATGTTGTTTCTTATGTATTGAAGAAGCTAAATGTAAATCTAAATGTCCTAAATCAGAATCTCGACGCCCAAATCGGGAAGTTTCCAAAAGTTAGCGGAAGTAGTCCGTATTTAACTTCTGGAAGCAATTCAGCTTTACAAAAAGCACAATCCTATTTGAAAGAGTTTAAAGATGAATTTGTTTCTGTTGAACATGTATTGCTAGGGATCTTATCAGTCAGCGATGCTACATCTAATTTGCTGAAAGATCAGGGTGTAAATGAAAAAGACCTTAAAAAAGCGATTGTAAGTCTGCGCGGAGACAATCGCGTTACCGATCAAAATGCCGAGGCAACTTATCAAGCGCTTGGAAAGTATGCGCGGAATTTAAATGAATATGCAGAATCTGGTAAATTGGATCCAGTAATTGGCCGCGATGACGAGATTAGAAGGGTAATACAAATACTTTCTCGGCGTACTAAAAACAATCCTATTTTAATCGGTGAACCAGGAGTAGGTAAGACTGCCATAGCGGAAGGAATCGCATTTAGGATAATCCAGGGAGACGTTCCTACCAACTTAAAGAGCAAAACAGTTTACTCTTTAGATATGGGTGCTTTAATCGCTGGTGCAAAATATAAAGGAGAATTCGAAGAGCGGCTAAAAGCTGTAGTAAAAGAGGTTAGCCAAAGTGATGGCGATATCATCCTTTTCATTGATGAGATTCATACGCTGGTAGGCGCAGGTGGCGGCGAAGGTGCAATGGATGCCGCCAATATATTAAAACCTGCCCTGGCAAGAGGAGAATTGCGTGCTATAGGTGCAACAACGCTTGATGAGTACCAAAAATATCTGGAGAAAGACAAAGCACTTGAAAGGCGTTTTCAGAAAGTAATGGTAAATGAACCTGATACACAAGATGCAATCTCTATTTTGCGGGGACTAAAAGAACGCTACGAAACTCACCATAAAGTTAGGATTAAAGACGAAGCGATCATTGCTGCTGTTGAACTTTCACAACGCTATATCGCCGACCGTTTCTTACCTGATAAGGCTATTGACCTGATGGATGAGGCCGCCGCAAAGCTTCGTTTGGAGATGGATTCCGTTCCCGAAAAAGTGGATGAATTGAACCGTAAGATCATGCAGCTTGAAATTGAAAGAGAAGCGATTAAGAGAGAAAACGACACAAAAAAAGTCGCTAGCCTTGGAGAAGAGATAGCTAATATGTCTGCCGAAAGAGATGAAATCAAAGCGAAATGGCAGGGCGAGAAAGATTTGGTTGACAACATCAACAATGAACTAGAACAAGTAGAAAACTATAAACTAGAGGCAGATCAGGCCGAGCGTGCAGGTGATTACGGTAGGGTTGCGGAAATCCGTTATGGAAAGATTAAGGAAGCTCAGGATCGGGTTGAAAAGTTTAAGGAAACCCTTGCAAGTCAACAAAGCGAAAGCAGAATGCTTAAGGAAGAAGTTACTGCTGATGATATTGCTGGAGTAGTGGGAAGATGGACGGGAATTCCTGTCACCAAACTGATTTCAAGTGAGCGTGACAAACTGCTTAATCTGGAAGATGAACTTCATAAAAGAATTGCTGGACAAGAGGAAGCTATTGAAGCAATATCTGATGCCATTAGAAGATCTAGAGCAGGATTGCAAGATAAACGCAAACCAATTGGTTCGTTTATTTTCTTGGGGACAACTGGAGTTGGTAAAACAGAATTGGCTAAGGCGTTGGCTGAGTTTCTTTTCAACGATGAAAACGCAATGACGAGAATTGATATGAGTGAATATCAGGAGCGTCACGCTGTATCAAGATTAATCGGCGCGCCTCCCGGATATGTTGGATATGATGAAGGTGGTCAATTGACAGAAGCCGTAAGAAGAAAACCATATTCAGTAATATTACTAGATGAAATCGAAAAGGCACATCCTGATGTGTTCAACATTCTTCTTCAAGTCTTAGACGACGGAAGATTGACCGACAATAAAGGAAGGGTAGTGAACTTCAAGAATACCATCATCATTATGACCTCTAATATTGGATCTCACCTCATTCAGGACAACTTTAAGTCATTAAACGATGAAAATAGGGATGAGGTAGTGGCGAAAACCAAAAGTGAACTATTTGAGTTACTAAAACAGACCATCAGACCAGAATTCTTAAACAGGATAGACGAGCTGATCATGTTCACACCTCTGACCAGAGTTGAGATTAGAAATATTGTTGACCTCCAATTTAAGCATGTCCAGGATACGCTTACAGACATGGGCATAACGATCGAGGCTTCTCCAGAAGCATTAGATTGGCTTGCAGAATTGGGTTATGATCCACAGTTCGGCGCCAGACCACTAAAAAGAGTGATTCAAAAGCGTATATTAAATGAACTGTCTAAAGAAATCCTTGCTGGAAAAGTTGATAAAGAGAGCAAGATTAAACTGGACATGTTCAATAATCAGTTCGTTTTCGTAAATAATAAATAATCAGACGGGGCTGGTACCATTCTTACTATTAAGAAATCCCGCCTTCCTCTTTTGTTAAATATTAAACAGTTTTAATTTAAATGTTAATTTTGTTTAACCACGCAGCAATTATTGTTGCCAAAGCACCCGAATTGAGAACATTCGTCCGTTTTTTTTGTTGTATTAATAAGACACTTATAAATCATGAAAATCGCTTACATATCCTCTTACCCTCCACGCGAATGTGGTATTGCAACTTTTAATCATAATCTCCTCAAAGCCATAGGCTTTAATAAAAATGCTGTTTCCGAAGAAAGTTTTGTTGTTGCCATGAACGATGCTGATTCGCTTGATGAATACGAGTATCCAAAAGAGGTAAAACATGTAATCAGACAAGAGAATCAAAAAGACTATATCCGTGCAGCGGATTATATCAATACCAGTATAGCTGATGCTTGTATATTAGAACATGAATATGGAATCTACGGCGGAGAAAGCGGTGTTTACATCCTTCCCCTGATAGCGCGGTTGCAGAAACCATTAATCACCATTTTCCATACGATCTTAAAAGATCCGAACCACATGCAATTGACTGTTTTGCGTGAGATTGCGAAATACTCCTCAAGAATTGTGGTGATGAGCCACCGTGCTGTCGGTTTTCTCACTGAGATATATGGCATACCTTATCACAAAATCCAACTTATTGAACACGGTGTTCCTGATCTTGAGCCAAAAGAAGACAACCCAATAAAGAATTCGATTGCATTTAAAGGAAAAAAGGTATTGTTTACTTTCGGTTTGATTAGCCGAAACAAAGGTTTAGAGACTGTTATTGAAGCACTTCCTGCCATCGTAGCGAAAAACCCAAATGTGATGTACGTTATTTTGGGAACTACGCATCCCGGTGTAATCAGAAATTCTGGCGAGGAATATAGAGATAGTTTAAAAAGACTGGCTAAAAATTTAAATGTTGAAGAAAACCTCACATTCATAAACAAATTTGTTTCTGAAGAAGAGCTTTACGATTATCTAACAGCTTGTGATATGTATATCACTCCTTATTTAAATGAAGCACAAATAACAAGCGGCACACTTTCTTATGCAGTCGGAGCTGGTGCAGCTGTAGTTTCAACCCCATACTGGCATGCGCAGGAATTACTTTCAGACCACCGTGGAAAGTTATTCGATTTTAGAAAATCTGATCAATTAGCTGAAATTGTAAATGAACTTTTTGCGGATGAAGACAAACTTAAACTGTTAAAAGCGAATGCCTACGAGTATGGGTTACACCTTCGTTGGCCAAGTACAGGAGATGTTTTTGTAGATGTTCTTAATGAAGCAATTGACAAATATCTTTCAGAAAAGGAAATAGGAGGTAAGCCAATTATTGATCCAGATATCATGCCTGCTTTCAATTTGGCTCATATCCAACGATTGACCGACGATACTGGTATTGTTCAGCATGCTAAGTATGGTATCCCAAATTTGAAAGAGGGTTATTGCGTTGATGATAACGCCAGAGCTTTGATTTTGACAATACTTGCTTATCAGCAGAACAAGAGTAAAGTAGCGCTGGATCTTCTGCCAATTTATTTGAGCTACATTCAATACATGCAGTGTGACAACGGAAATTTCCGAAACTTTTTAAGTTTTAGAAGAGAATATCTGGATGAGGTAGGCACAGAAGATTCTTTTGGAAGAACGATATGGTCGCTGGGTTACCTTATCAATAATGCTCCAAACAACTCTTATAGGGAATTTGCAAAAGAGTTGTTTTTAAGATCGGTTCCGCATTTTAAGGATTTGAAGCATCTTAGGGGCTTGGGAAATACGATAATTGGCTTAACACATTTCATAAAAGCCCATCCGGGAGATGAGCACATTAAAGATCAACTTGATAAGTTAGCTGAGCCTTTAAAGGCAGCTTACAGGAAAAATAAAGAAGGGCATTGGCACTGGTTCGAAGAGAAAATGACTTACGATAATGCCATTCTTCCTTTGGCATTGATGAGCTACTATGAAATTAGCAAAAATCAGGAAGCATACGACATCGCTTTCGAAAGTATGGAATACTTGACTCAAAAGACGCTGATCAGTGGGTATTTGAATCCTGTTGGAAATGATGGCTGGCTATTTAAAGATGGTCCTGAGATGGCTATATACGATCAACAAGCAATTGAAACGATGGCAATGGTTTTGATGTATTTCAAAGCCTACGAGATCACCCATGACAAGACGTATATTAAGCAGATGTATGTGTCTTATCAATGGTTCCTTGGAGAAAACGTACTTCGGATTCCATTGTTTGACCATGAGACAAAAGGATGTGCAGACGGCTTACAAACTTATGGGATAAACCGAAATCAAGGTGCAGAAAGTACTCTGGCTTATTGGATATCCCATTTGGTAGTACTGAAAGCCATGGAATTTGAATATGAGTTTATCCAAAGTAGCGACCTCACAACATCACAAAAGCAGGCATTTTAGTTTGATGAAGATAGCAGTATTGGCACCGGTAGCGTGGAGAACCCCTCCACGCCACTACGGTCCTTGGGAACAAATGGCATCAAACCTGACGGAAGGGTTGGTAAATAGTGGGTTAGATGTTACGCTTTTCGCCACTGGCGATTCTATAACAGATGGGAATTTGGATTCAGTGATAGAGATCGGATATGAAGAAGACCGGAATCAGGATGCCAAAGTTGTAGAATGTCTCCACATTAGCAATCTAATGGAAAAAGCCGGAGACTTTGACATCATTCATAATCACTACGACTTTCTACCATTGAGTTATAGTGGACTTATTAAAACTCCGCTGATTACTACCATTCACGGCTTTTCTTCAGAAAAGATTTTAAGGGTTTATCAGAAATATAATGCCATAGGGAACTATGTTTCTATCAGCAATTCAAACAGACACTCCTCTTTATCTTATATGGCAACTGTTTACAATGGACTGAATACTAAGGGCTTCGATTTTAATGATCAACCGGATGATTATCTATTATTTTTTGGTCGGATACATCCAGACAAAGGAACTGCAGAAGCCATACAAATTGCGCTGAAAACAAATAGGAAATTGATCATTGCAGGCATAGTTCAAGATTCAGAATACTTTAGAGAGAAAGTCGAGCCTTTTTTGAAAGGCGATATTGAATTTATCGGCTCTGCCGGACCGGAGAAAAGGAACGAATTATTACGTAATGCGCTCGCATTATTGCATCCAATTAGCTTTGAAGAACCATTTGGATTAAGTGTTGCAGAAGCTATGCTATGCGGCACACCCGTTATTGCATTCAACAAAGGTTCTATGCCTGAATTGATCAATGACGGACAAACTGGTTTCCTTGTTAATAATGTGGAGGAAGCGGCTAATGCTGTGCAAGATTTGCCAGGGATTGAAAGGCTGACTTGTAGAAACTGGGCGATGGAAAGATTCTCTCAAAGAAAAATGGTAGAAGACTACATCGCCCTCTACCATAAAATATTGTAGGACGGCTTTCTTTATAAGCCGTCTGGATTTTTAAGCCTTTCTAATAATACATCAAGCGCTACGCCTGCAAAAGATGAGCAATAGTCTGATAAGCCATAGGGAATAATCAATTCACCATTGTGAATAATGGAACCACAGGAATACAATACATTCGGTACATATCCTTCCCGCTCATCATTATTTGGAATGACCAAGGGTTCTCTTAACCTTCCAATTTCGATAGATGGATCATCCAGATCAAAAAGACTAGCTCCTAAGCAATACCGGCGCATTGGTCCTACTCCATGAGTGATCACAAGCCAGCCTGCTTCTGTTTCAATTGGCGAGCCACAGTTACCGATTTGAATAAACTCCCAAGGGTACTTAGGGGTTTGTAGCTTAACAGGGTTGTCCCAGACGGTTAATTTATCAGAATACATTAGATAATTGTTACAACCATCAATTCTTGACATCATCGCGTATTTGCCGTTGATTTTACGTGGGAAAAGCGCCAGGTTCTTGTTTTGTGCTCCTACACCATGTAAGGGACTAATCTTGAAATCATAAAAATCGGTAGTTTGTAATAGTTTAGGCATGATCATAGCGCCGTCAAATGCCGTGTAGGTAGCGTAGTATACTATGGAACCGTCTTCTTTCACAAAACGAACAAACCTGGCATCTTCAATACCCTTACGTTCGAACTCCGATATAGGGAAAATTACCCGGTCTGAGATGTCAGTATCCCTGGAAAAACTGATTTCATGGTAGGTATCAGACAGCCACAGGATTTTATCGTATTCCAGCTTCTTCATGTCTTCTTCCTGAAGATTTTTAGAATCCAAAATAATCTTGCGGAGTGTAGCATAGTCAAACTTATCTTCTAACTGTACGCCCACTTCATCCAGCACTTCTACTTGAATTTTTGAATCAGCTCCCTTCTTTAGAAATAGCTTTTTATTGTAAACAGCATTCTTTATTACTTCAGCCTCGTCGATATAGTTTCCGGCAGGTATTACAGTAATATCATTATTGCGATCGATTAATGCTCTCCTGAATACTACGGAAGAAATGTGCCCCTCTCCCACGGCCCGGAAGCTGATTATAACCCTGCGTTCGCCCTCCACAAGATCTGACTGATCGGGGTCGTCAACAATAGAAGGGTTGAAGAAAGCCGCCGATTCAATAGAGTATTCATGTGTGAAGTACGAACCAATCAATAGCCTGTGGTATTTTTCCAGATCCTCATAATCAAATCCGGCATCCTCAATACAGTGCTTTACTTTTTTGCAGTGCCGGGTGAGTATTTTTGTGATATTACGGTGTCTCTTTGAATATTCTTGAAGAAGTGGAGAAATGATTCCAAAAACTTCAACGTCGCTCAGACTCATTACATGTTTAACTACATCTATTGCTCTTTGATCTCCGTTGAAAAAAAATCTTGCTATTACCCTTTTAGGATCGGGATATACTTTTACTGGTTTTCGTTCTATTAATAGTCTCATGTTTTAGATAACATATATTTTAGGTGTAAAGGTTTTATAATATAAAGCTTTTTTTTAAACAAGAAATTATTTTTTTCTTTCAAGCTCGCGATCTATTTCGATCATGTCAACCTGGTCTGGCGTTTCGAAGTCTCCGATAAGGTACTTATTGAAATGGTCAGCCAGCTTCCAGAAAGCATACTCCGTAAGGTCACCAAAGCCATGACGCTGACCCGGTAAAATCACAAACTCAAATCGTTTTCCTTCCTTCATCAACGCATTTGCCAATCTAATGGTATTGGCCGGATGCACATTATTGTCGATATCACCGGTCATGATCATCAAATGTCCTTTAAGATTTTTTGCAATTTGGGGGTTCTTATCAATGTCATACGTAAAAGTTGTATCGCCCTTTGCTGAAATGATCTCTTTAACACCATGATGTTTCTCACTCCACCATCTGTTATAGATACTATTGTCATGATTACCTGCTTTTGAAACCGCCACCTTAAAGAAATCAGGATATACTAGCATTGCAGCTGTAGACATAAATCCACCACCAGAATGTCCTGTAATACCCACCTTGGTAGCATCAATGAATTTATACTTATCCGCCAGTTGTTCAATAGCGGCCTTTTTATCAGCCAATCCATAGTCACGAAGGTTTCCATATCCAAAAGTATGGTACCACTTTGATCTTGCAGGATTACCACCTCTATTACCTACCGAGATAACGACGTAACCTAATTGGGCAAGGCGATCAGTGTTGTCCATGCTTTTTGTGAATGACTTATTCACAGACTCAGTTTGCGGCCCAGGATAAACATATTCAATTATTGGATATTTTTTATTTGGGTCGAAATCAAATGGCTTATACATTACACCATAGATATCAGTTACCCCATCATCAGCCTTAACCTTAAATGGTTCTGGAAATTTGTAGCCACTCGCTATCAAAAGACTAAGATCTGTAGTTTCAAGATTCATAACTACCTTTCCAGTATTGTCTAACAGTACAGACCTGGGCGCAGTATTCACTCTTGATGAATTGTCTACAAAGAACTTTGCTTCATCATTCATACTAATTGCATGGTCAAAATTGCCAGCATCGAGCAATTTCATACCTGTTCCGTCAAAGTTGATCTTGTATAAATGGTAATAGTATGGATCTTCTTTATCTTCTCTGCCATTTGCAGTAAAATAAAGGATGCGGTTTTTTTGATCAACGTTAACGATGTTTTCAGTATGAAAAGAGCCTTTAGTGATCTGGTTCTTCATTTTTCCCGTTTTATCAAACAGATAAAAATGACCCCATCCATCCCTTTCCGACCAATGGATTAATTCATTTCCTCCATTTACCAATCCCGGACGCGAAATTTCTACGTAAGTGTTGAAGCGCTCATCTATTACAGGCGTAACTTTTTCGGTAGCTATGTCTATGCTGCAGACATCAATTCTTTTCAAGTCTCTGCTAGTGCGGGAGAAATATATCTTGCTATTATCTCCTAACCACAAAGATGGCCTGAATTCATTATCTCTATCTTTATTTAACGATGGAGCGGACCATACAGAAACGGACTGATCTTTGAATGCTGAGACATCGAGCTTTTTAAATGTCTTAGCACCAAAATTGAATAGTAGAAGCTCATCTATAGGTGATTCCTTTTCACCAGGCATTTGATATTTATAGCTCTCTAAAGTTGGACGCCCAACAGCAACGTTATTGATTACCCAAAGGTCTTTTACCTTTCTTGAATCCGTGCGATCAAGTACGAAGTATTTAGAATTCGGAGACCATAACACATATGCTCTTTTCCTTTTTTTAATATTTTTTATTTCTTCTTCATTATTTTCGCCATCTCCGTCACTTCCGTACGCATAAAACTTAACACCGTCTTTAGTTAGTTGTTGTTCAACAATAGTACTATCTTCTTCATTTTTAACTGCTTTTTTATAATTCTCCTTATCCATCCAGTACAGGTTGTAATTTCTAGAGAATATGATTGCTGATGAATCGGGCGCAACCGAACCCCAAATAGGTTTTGCCTTTGGCTTAGTAAAATTTGGGACTTCGGTTAACTTTTGAGTCGCAATAACATAATTGAAATTGAAGATTTTTTTCTGCAAAGAATCTGCAGCTTTCTTGTCCTTACGATCCTTCTTCAACTCGTCTATTGTGCTTAGAATCTCAAAGGTCAAGCTTCTCTCATCAGCAGAAAACTTTAAAGTCATCAATGGCAAATGTTGTGCATCGAATGGATCTCTGATAATTGTTGTAATCTCTGCGGCCAGTTTAGCATTATCAAATATTTTCTGTTTGTTTTTAGCAACTGGATCTACCATATACCATTCTCTACCATTCGGAGTTTCATATTCATACCAAAAACGATTGCTGGTTTTCAACCAATGAGGATCTACTGCAGTAGAATATACCATTTTTTTAACTTTATTGGGAGAGAATCTGGAAGCCAGCTGGTAATTTGCTTTTGGAGATAGTGGAACAACCTCCGACATTGTGTAGGTTTTAACCTGTGATAAAGCATTAAAACAAACAAACGAAATCAAAAAAAATAGAATGTAAAGTCTCTTCATAATGTTAATAAATTAGCTGCCTAAATTATTGATTAAAATATTCTTGCAGGGATATTAATTGTAATAAAAATGATAGCTATTGTATCATATGATCAGTTGATTTTATAGTTTTGCAGCAAAATATTTCTAAATGAAGCAATACCTATTATTCTTATTCACCGCAGCGGTAATTATCACTACCGGATGCCAATCAAAATCAGAAACAAGTAACGTTTCCGGAGACAAAAAAGATTCTACAACAGTTTCTTCAGAGAATGAAAATGGCAAGACAGTTGAACAAACATCAACAACTGACAAGATTGATGTCAACAAAATTAAAGTAGCGAATCCCAAAACTGTTCTTGCCCGCAAACAAGTACCTATCCTTTGCTATCATCAGATTAGGAATTGGAAGCCTACAGATGGCAAAGTCGGTAAGGATTATATTGTCGAAGAACAGAATTTCAAGGATCAAGTTAAGATGCTTGCTGATAGCGGATATCATTCTATCCTTCCAGATCAATTGTATGCCTATTTGAATACGGGAGCTTCTTTGCCAAGTAAACCAATAATGTTCACATTTGATGATACAGATATGGATCAATTCACCGTGGCAGCGCCAACTTTAAAGAAATATGGTTTTAAAGCAGTGTATTTTATCATGACTGTATCCATTGGTCGAAAAGGGAAGTTCGTGGATTACATGAGCAAAGAACAAATAAAAGCGCTTTCAGATGCCGGAAATGTAATAGGAAGCCACACTTACGACCATAAAAACTTTAAAAAGTATACTGGTAAAGACTGGGAAGAACAACTTGATAAGCCTACTAAAAAGTTAGAGGAGATCACTGGCAAAAAAATGACTGAGTTTGCCTATCCGTTTGGATTGTGGAATGCAGAAGGAATTCCGGAACTAAAGAAAAGAGGATTCAAGATGGCTTTTGCGCTATCTACAAAGCGTGATGAAAATGAACCCTTGTTCACCATACGAAGAATTATAGCAAGCGGATATTGGAGTCCGAAAACGCTTAGCAATAGTATTAAAAACAGCTTTTAAGCTGTTTTTTTTTACTCAATGCTTTCGATCTGGTATTTTTTACCATTGAATTCGAATCCGCTCCCTTTTTTCTTATCCAGGAGCAATTTACCGATTGGCGATGCGGGCGAAATTGCAAAGATTGTTTTATCACCAATGTGCAGCTGACCGGCGCTAACACTTATATAGAAGGAGCCTTGATTGGTGATCACGTAGCTTCCGTGGATTACGTTCTCTGATTTAATTGATGAATCTATTGATTGTAATACACGCAAATTGTCTTGAGCATCTATTAACAAACGTTTATTCCTGTCAATATCCTGCTGCAGCATTTCTCTGCTGGTTTCGTATTTGTCTCCAGCGCTGCTCTTTGTGTCATCGTTACTAGCTTCCCTGGCTTGTTGTAATGCTGTTTCAGCGGTTTGAATTCTTTGTTCAATAAAGGTTAAGCTTTGTTGATATAGTTGATTTTTAATTACTTGCATAACTTATATGTCTATCCATTTGATCTTTTTATCAATGGGCGTCTGTGTCGCTGTTTTCGTTTTCTGATTATGATACCCCATGTGAAACAAGCCGAAACATTTTTCTTGTTCCCCTAAGTTAAGATAATCCTTCAATTCTGCAATTATTTCGGGCGAACTCCAATAAGCCGTAAACGTTCAAAGCTTCTGCTTTAAATGCCATATTTTGTACGGCGCACGCCAAAGAGGCAATTTCTTCCCACTCAGGTAGCTTTTTAGGATGGAGTTGAGCAACGGAATAGTACTTCCATCCTTATATCAAGATCAATTTTAGTTACTTCAGACCGATAAATTGGGCTAACTTTTTTATCACTTAGCAAAGAAACCATTTTTTAATAATAACTCATTACCGATTGATTTTTCGTAAGTGGCAAGGATATAAAAAGCTTATTCAGATGGATTAGTTATTCTTTATCCATTTGTTTAATTTAAGCATAAAACTAATGAGTAACTGTTTAAATCAATCTATAAATAATACTTACCTTTGCGGCATATTTGCAATATATGATTTCAGTATCTAACCTATCACTCCGTTACGGAAAACGCACCTTATTTGAAGATGTCAACCTAAAATTTAACCAAGGAAATTGCTATGGCGTAATTGGCGCGAATGGTGCTGGTAAGTCTACATTTCTCAAAATACTTTCAGGTGACGTGAACCAAACGTCTGGAACCGTTGCCTTTACTCCAGGTGAGCGAATGGCTGTACTGAACCAAAATCACTACGAGTTTGATGAATTTACAGTAATTGAAACAGTCATGATGGGGCACAGGGATTTGTACGACATCATGAAAGAAAAAGACGCAATATACTTGAAAGAGGATTTTTCTGACAAAGACGGTGAACGTGCAGGAGAGCTGGAAAACAGGTTTGCTGAAATGGATGGATGGAACATGGAAAGCAACGCAGCAACTATGTTAAGCAGTCTCGGCATAAAAGAGGAGCATCACTACAAGCAATTGAAAGAGCTAGATGGTAATCAAAAAGTGCGTGTACTCCTAGCACAGGCTTTATTTGGTAATCCGGATATCCTTTTACTGGATGAGCCTACCAATGATTTGGACATTGACACCATCGCTTGGTTAGAGAACTTTTTGGCTGATTATCAAAGTATCGTTTTAGTTGTATCTCACGATAGGCATTTTCTGGATGCGGTTTGTACGCACATCGTAGATATTGATTTCGCAAAGATGAGTATTTACTCTGGTAACTATACATTCTGGTATGAGTCAAGTCAGTTAGCGCTTAAACAAAGAGGCGATCAGAATAAAAAACTAGAAGAGAAAGTAAAAGAACTTCAGGAATTTATTCAACGCTTTAGCGCAAATGCTTCCAAGTCAAAACAGGCGACTTCGCGTAAAAAAGCACTAGATAAAATTGATATTTCAGAAATTAAGGCCTCAAGTCGCAAATATCCAGCTATCCTATTCAACAATCTAGGAAGGGAAGCTGGTGATCAAATACTTCAGGTGGAGAACTTATCTTGTACTATGAATGGGGAGGTCATGTTTAAAAACGTCAGTTTCATGGTTAACAAAGGTGATAAGATCGCGGTTCTTTCACAAAATAGTCTGGCTACCACTGCATTCTACAATATTTTAAGCGGAAGAGAAAAAAATTATACTGGTAATTTCAAATTTGGCGTTACCATCAACATTGCCGACATTCCTAATGACAACTCTCAATACTTTGAAAACAAGGATGAGAACTTGGTGGATTGGCTTCGTGAATACTCTGGCACAGATCAGGATGAACAGTTTGTTAGAAGTTTCTTAGGAAGAATGCTTTTCTCTGGGGAAGAAGTTCTTAAAAATGTTAAGGTCTTATCTGGAGGTGAGAAAATGCGTTGTATGTTCTCTCAAATGATGCTGAAACATGCTAATCTTTTGTTGTTAGACGAACCAACCAATCACCTCGACCTGGAATCCATTACCGCATTAAATAATGGCCTGAAGGACTTTAAGGGAACAGCATTATTTACTTCGCGAGATCACGCTTTGACAGAATCTGTTGCTACGCGTATCATTGAGCTTACTCCAAACGGTGGCGTAGACAAGATGATGACTTATGATGAATATATTACTTCAGAAGAATTTGCTACTTTAAGGGGAATCAAATAATATATAGTCGTCTTAAGCACGATAGCTTTATTCATCAGTATTTACATTTATGATCATCCTAAAATCTGTTGCACATAGGTACAATGCTGATAAAATGATCCCGTTTAAAGATTGGGAGATCAGCACCGCTGAGCAATGGCTATTACTTGGATCTTCTGGAAGCGGAAAAACTACCTTGTTACACATTCTTACAGGTATCTTGAAACCAACTAATGGGGAGGTTATAATAGATAATACTTCCATCTATAACCTGGGGTCTAAAGCGCTCGACCAATTTAGAGGCCGTAATATTGGCATTGTCTTCCAGCGTCCTCATCTAATCAAGAGCCTAACCATTGCAGAGAACCTTGCAATGGCGCAAAGCTTTGCTAACCTTCAGGAAGATCATAAACGCATTTCTGAAGTTTTGGAATCTTTAGATATTGCGGACAAAACAAATGCCTATCCCAATGAACTGAGTCAAGGGCAACTTCAAAGAGTTTCAATTGCAAGGGCGGTAATAAATAAACCTTCATTGCTGATTGCTGATGAACCTACGTCCAGCCTGGATGACGCTAACGCGTTAGCGGTTCTAAATTTACTATTGGGTCAGTCAAATTTGAATAAGGCTACACTGATCGTGGCAACGCACGACAATAGAGTTAAGGAAGCATTCACCCATAGATACGAGTTGCTATGAGTCCACTAAAAATTAGCTGGAAAAGCATATGGTCTAAACCGCTATCATCTGCCTTGAATGTTATGCTGATCGCTTTTGGTATAGGCATATTAACGATACTTCTCCTCGCATCAACTCAGATTAGTGATAAGCTAGAAAATAACTCGAAAGATATCGACCTGGTAGTAGGTGCCAAAGGCAGTCCGCTTCAATTGATATTGAGCAGCATTTATTACGTAGACTTTCCAACAGGGAATATACCACTGAAGGAAGCGATGGAACTCGCACACAGTCCATTCGTAAAACGCGCTGTACCACTCGCGCTGGGTGATAACTACAACGGTATCCGGATCGTAGGTACAGATAGTAACTTCGTTAAAGTATATAACCTCAGGGTTGCGAAGGGTGAAATATGGTCTCGGGAATTTGAGACCACCATTGGTAGCGATGTTGCAAAAGAACAGCGTTTAAAAGTTGGCGACAAATTTTACGGTGCACATGGACTTACTGGCAACACTGATGTGCACATGGGCCATAAGTATATTGTATCTGGGATTCTGAAGAACCAGGGGAATGTTACAGATAACTTAATCTTAACCAATGTGCAAAGTGTGTGGGAAATGCATGAAGACCCTGATCACCATGAAGCAGAAGTACCTAAATATGAGGAAGAGCGTGAGCTCACCTCACTTCTTATTCAATACCGATCCCCAATGTCTGTAGTAATGTTCCCAAGAATGGTAAATGGCTCGACAAACATGCAGGCTGCATCCCCTGCTCAAGAAAGTACACGCCTCTTTTCTTTGATCGGAGTTGGTGTTGACACCCTGAAATGGTTTGCTTTAATGATCATGCTTATTGCTGCAATCAGTGTATTCGTAAATCTTTATAATTCACTAAAAGAGAGAAATTATGACCTTGCTATCATGCGTACCCTCGGTGCCTCCAGAGGAAAATTATTTTTCATCATCATTTCCGAAGGTGTCATGTTAACTATCGCAGGAACAATTCTTGGAATTGCGTTGGGACATTTAGCCCTCCAGATTATTGGTTATTACCAAGAAAGCAATCAGGCAAAGTTAACTGGATTAGTTGTACTTAAAGCTGAAATTTACCTCTTTGTTTCAGGATTGGCAATTGGTATATTTGCTTCCATAATACCTGCGATACAAGCTTACCGAGCGAATATTTCGAATATATTATCTAAAAACTAACGATTTATGAAGAAGATTTTTTTTATACTCTTAATATTCTCAGGATTTGCTGTTAAAGCCCAACACAATCCTGACGATCAGATCATTTCAGATAACTGGGACGTTGTTGGTAGCGTAGATTTTAAGATTGTAAAGGATACAGAAATGTATGCTGTGTATAATAACAACATAAAGAAATTTGCCAATAAAAGTTTTGAACTGGAAGGCTATATAGTTCCAATTAAAGATGGAATGAAGCAAACGAAATTCATGCTTTCAACCCTACCCATAAATCAATGCTTTTACTGCGGTAAGAATGGCGTGCCCGTAATGGTAATGGTGGAAATGACTGAACCGATAAAGTTTACTTACCAAACCGTAAAAGTAAAAGGAACACTTAAGCTAAACGCTGGAAACGCAATGGATAACCCTCCAATCGCCTTGGTAGCATCCATAATTAACTAAGGACTCTGCTCTTCCTATCCCAACCAAACCCCTAACAATTACCGTCAAAAAAAAACGCTTTGTTTAATTTCCCGACATCCGGATTTTTCTTTAAAATCCGAGGAGGAGAATTAAACAAAGCGTTTTTTAGCAAGTGGTCAATTAGTGACCAGCATGACCAGCATGACCATCTGCTCCATGAACATGGCCATGACTCAACTCATCTTCAGTCGCTTCACGAACTGAAAGAATTTTGCCCTCAAATATCAGATTTTTACCTGCCATTGGGTGGTTCAAGTCTACAGAGACTGTTTCCTCACCTACTGTGATAACGCCCGCCTGGAAGTGGTTGCCTTCATTATCCTGTAGTGGAATTACGTCTCCAACTGCAGGAAGGTCTACTTCTTTAAACATATCTTTTGGAAGGTCCGCAAATGCTCCAGGATCTAACTCTCCATAACCGTCCGCTGCAGACAGTTCAAATCCATATTCATCGCCAACCTGCAAACCCGTAAGATGTTCTTCAAATTTTGGCAACATCATTCCCTTACCATATAGAAATACTAACGCATTTTCCTCATCCGCCTTCTCAATAAAAACTTGTTGTCCTTCTTTATTTGTCGTATGCAATTCGTAAGTTAATGATACTACTGTATTGGGTTTAATACTCATTATTATATTGTTTAGTGATCAATAGTAATGCTTCATCCACCGTTGTTACGGGTAATTGGCAAGCTTTATTTCTGCAAATATAAATTTTTGTTTCAAAGCCTCGCTTATTTTTTAACAATGGAAGCTCAGAATTTGTTCCTGCTAAAAAAAGTTTATTAGGAATATATCTTTGATTAAACTCACGCTTCATTTCCTTTGCGTTTTCTCCGATTATTGCAATTTCATTGATTCCAAAAAATTCATAAAGCAATTGTATAGCCCAATTTGAATACGCTGAACCATAGCTTTTTATTTGCGGATGAACAGAGGCTAACATAGATGTGGCACGATCAGAAAACTCTGGAAGATCAAATACCAACCCTAATTTTTGCAAATTCTGCGCCATTACAGAGTTTGAGGCAGGAATCACATTATCCATTAATTCATGCTTCCTCGCAATTAAGGTTTCCCCTTCAACAGAAGTGTAGTAGAGCATCGGAGACCCAACGTCTTCGAAGTTACGCAACACATAGGCGGTAAGTTTCTTTGCTTCGTTTAACCAACGTTCATCGAAATCCGTTTCGTACAGTCCCAATAAGGCATCAATTAAAAAGGCGTAATCATCTAAAAACCCAGGAATGCTTTTCTTGTTGTTCTTAAAATTCCTATAGATACCACCCTCATTAGTTTTCAACTCGCTTAGTATGAAGTTTGCCGCCGTAGCCGCAAGTTCATAGTAATGAACGTTATCAAAAATCTGCGCACAATCAACAAGGCCTCTGATGGTCATCGCATTCCATGCCGTTAAACATTTATCATCCAATCCAGGTCTGGTGCGTTCAGTCCTGCGTCGAAGCAATTTCTTTTTGGCTTCAATTATTTTCTTCTGAAGTTCAAGAACAGTCAATCCTTTAACCTCTGCATATTCTTCTTCTGGATATTTAGTCCGGAGGATATTGGTCTCCTCCTCTTCCCAGTTTCCGGCATCGGTAACATCAAAATAATCATGTAGCAATGATGCATCATCACCCAACACATCATCAAACTCAACTTTATCCCAAACGTAAAACTTCCCTTCCACACCTTCGCTATCAGCATCTAATGCAGAATAAAAAAGCCCCTGCTTTGATAGCATCTCACGCTCAAGCCAAGCAACAGTCTCTTCTACTACCTCTTTAAATCTGGCTGCTCTGGAGTATTGATATGCTTCCGCATAAAGACTTAACAACTGTGCATTATCATAAAGCATTTTCTCGAAATGAGGAACATGCCATTGTCCATCTACTGAATACCTTGCGAAACCACCACCAACGTGATCGTAAATTCCTCCCATAGCCATCTTTTCAAGCGTATTCATTACCGATATATGAGTAGCATCATCTTCCATAAGCCTACTAAACCGAAGCATAAACTGCCAATTGTTTGGGAGTGGAAACTTGGGAGCCTTATTATATCCACCATCCAACATATCAAAATGTCGCTTCCAAGGTTCGATAATTTCCAAAAGATCCGCTTTGACAAATACGTTAGGCCCTTCAATCGGTATAATTATCTCCGAGTTCTGAATTCCATCGGTCAATCGATTGGCATATTGAAAAGCCTTTTCAGGCTCCTGCGACCAGAGTTTAAACACGCTTAATAATACATTGATCCAATCTTCCTTTTTAAAATAGGTACCCCCATATATCGGTCTTTGATCCGGCAAACAGATGCAGTTGAGTGGCCATCCTCCACTACCAGTCATCAATTGAATGGCCATCATATAAATTTGATCGATGTCTGGGCGTTCCTCCCTATCTACTTTGATGCATACGAAGTGAGCATTCATCACCTCAGCAACCTCCTGCAATTCAAAGCTTTCCCTCTCCATTACATGACACCAATGACAGGCTGAATAACCAATGCTAACCAAGATCAGCTTATTTTCATCCTTGGCTTTTTGCAGCGCTTCAGGACCCCATTCATACCAGTTTACCGGGTTATGGGCATGTTGCAATAAATATGGCGACGAAGCTTCGATTAAACGATTAGGTTTTGAATTCATATTTTAAAGGTAAAAGATATATCGTACTTTTACGGTACAAGCCCTGTGCCATGAAAATCACATACGTTGAAATATATAGGTTTAGCATCCCTACAACGCCTTTTGTTATTGCTACTGGCACCATGTATTTCGCTCAAAATGTTTTAATTAAAATTTTTACAGACCAGAACATCTTTGGAGTTGGCGAATGCTCCGCTTTTCCTATGATAGTTGGTGAAAACCAGGAAACTTGCATTGCCATGGCAAAGGAATTTGCCAAAGTAATTGTAGGTAAAAATCCTCTAGCCATTCCTGATAGAATGGACGATCTGCTAGGATACGCGGCGCACAACGGAACTATAAAAAGTGCTTTCGACATGGCCCTGTTTGATATTGCATCAAAAGATGCAGGCAAACCTTTGTACGAGTTTCTTGGCGGACAAAAGCGCAGTATCGAGACCGGCATTACCATAGGAATAGATAATCCTGAGAATATGGCGCTCGCAGCTCTCAACTTAAAAGCTAAGGGATGTAGTATCATTAAGATCAAGCTAGGAAAGGGCATACATGATGATATTGAAAGAGTAAGACAAATCAGGACGGCAGTAGGCGAGGAAATGACCCTTCGGTTGGATGCCAACCAGGGCTGGGATTTTGATGATGCACTATTTGCTCTGGGTGAAATAGCACAATATAACATCGAGTTCTGTGAGCAACCAATGCGAACATGGTACGACGACAAGTTACCTGAATTAAATATAAATTCTCTAATAAAGATAATGGCTGATGAAAGCTGTTACAATCATCATGATGCGCGAAAACTTATCAATAGTGGATCTTGTTCGTATTTGAATATCAAATTCTCCAAGTCCGGTGGAATACTTGAAGCACAAAAGATACATGAGATTGCGTTACAAACAGGAGTTAAATGCATGATGGGGGGAATGTTAGAAACCAGGATAGCAATCAGTGCAAGCATGCATTTCGCTTTAGCCAGTCCAAACATCACTTTTTTCGATATGGACTCACCATTACTTGGTCATTTAATAGACCCCGTAATCGGCGGTATTGTTTACAATGGATATACCATCGATGTGCCTGATACTCCTGGAATAGGCGCAGACGCCGATCAGGAATTCCTGGACACTTGTGAAAAATGGACAATCAGTTAAATAACAGATTGACTCTCCCAAACTTAATTACTTAATTAATAGGTTGTAGAATGCCAGGCTATCCCCGTTAAATGCATTAAAATCGACAACATGCCCTATACCTGAAATCTTTGCCTTATCGGAGTGTTGCCAGAACTGCCAATTTGTATTCTTTCCTACCTTAAGTTTTGGCTGATAATAGTGCGCGATCCACAATGGATATTCTTCAAAATGACCTTGCAAATAGTCTTTGTAAAACGACAAACCAGTGTAGATAATAGGCTTTACCCCAGTTTTCTTTTCCACATACCGAAGAAATTCCTTCAATTGAATTCTCATCTTAGAGGCCGGTACACCATTGAGTTCTTCGATATCGCAAACAGGAGGTAGATCACCTACTTCAAACTTCACCGTTTGCAGAAAAAATTTCGCTTGCCAATCCCCAGACTTCTGGGGCAAAAGATAATGATAAGCCCCGCACACTACGCCAGCTTTAGGCGCTTCTCTCCAATTTCTTTGGAAATACGGATCAACATTAAACATTCCTTCAGTTGCTTTAATAAAGGCAAAGGTTACGCTCACATCATCATCTTTCATGGCTTTAACCATTTTCCAGTCAATCTTTCCTTGATAAGACGACACATCAATTCCATGCACAGAATGACCTTTAGGAATTTTGATATCATAACTGCTATACGTCCTGTAACCAGGATCCTCTCCAATATCGGCAATCCATCGCCAGGTTGAACTGAAACCCTTTATTACATAGCCATAATAAAAAGGTGACAACAAAATAAGCAAGCCACAAACAGAAACAACCTTAAAGAATGTCGACAACCCCTTACCGGAACTTTTCTTCTTCCGCGGCGAAGCCAATTGCACCCTATTAGTACTTTTACTCCGTCCTGTTACACTACCCTTTCCCTTCTGTAAAATCGGATTCTTACGTTCCATTTATAATTTCCATACCATTATTACGACATCCATAACTCAAACACCTCTTTACCCGACAAATTGAAAACACCAATGTTTCTGATCGACATCCGGATTTTACTTCAAAATCCGAGGAGAGAAGGAACATTGGTGTTTTCAACAAAGGCGAAAGAATTTTATACTTTACTCAACTCTGCGAAATATTTATGAAACAATGGCAGTGTTTCAATGCCTTTATAGTAGTTATAAATGTCATACTTCTCATTAGGCGAATGCAAAGCATCGCTATCGAGTCCGAAGCCAAACAAAACAGACTTAATCCCCAGTGCACTTTCAAATAAAGCAACGATAGGTATACTTCCTCCTCCTCTTGTCGGAATCGGAGATTTGCCAAAAGACTCAACAATAGCCTGCTCAGCAGCGCGGTAAGCAATGCTGTCCGTTGGTGTTACCACTGGCTCACCACCATGATGTGACGTCACTTTTACTTTCACGTAAGCTGGAGCAATGCGCTCAAAATGCTTTGTAAAAATCTCAGCGATCTCTTCTGAGCTTTGATTCGGGACCAAACGCATGGAAATCTTCGCATTTGCTTTCGACGGTAAAACTGTCTTGGCACCTTCTCCAATATATCCACCCCAGATCCCGTTAACTTCTAGTGTTGGTCGCGTTCCAGTGCGTTCAAGTGTTGAATATCCTTTTTCACCCCATTCAGCAGCAATTTCTAAATCTGACTTGTACTCCTCTAGATCAAATGGCGCAGCATTGAGCGCATTTTTCTCTTCTTCGGTAAGCTCAACAACCTTATCATAAAACTCTGGAATAGTGATGTGATTATTCTCGTCATGTAAAGAAGCAATCATTTTGCATAAAATAGTTATTGGATTAGCTATAGCACCACCGTAAACTCCCGAGTGGAGATCGCGGTTTGGCCCAACTATTTCCACCTCCATATAAGCCAGTCCACGTAGTCCAGTCTCAATAGAAGGGTTTTCCATGCTGATCATAGAAGTATCAGAAATTAAAACTACATCTGCTTTCAAACGCTCAACGTTTGCATTCACAAAGATTCCAAGGTTAGCAGAACCAACTTCTTCCTCACCTTCAATCATAAACTTAACATTACAAGCCAGTGTATTGGTCTGCATCATCAACTCAAATGCTTTAACATGCATATAGAATTGACCTTTATCATCGCAGGCACCCCTCGCGTAGATCTTACCATCCCTCACGGTTGGCTCAAAAGGAGGTGTTTTCCATAATTCTAAGGGATCTGCAGGCTGAACATCGTAATGACCATAAATCAGAACCGTAGGTAATGACGGATCTATAATTTTCTCACCATAAACTATTGGGTATCCGTCGGTGTCACAGATTTCAACCTTATCCACACCGGCATCAGTCAACTTCTGTGCAACGAAATCTGCAGTTTTTAAAACATCAGCTTTATACTTTGGGTCAGCACTAACCGAGGGAAAGCGCAACAACTCAAACAGCTCATCTAAAAAACGCTGCTTATTACTTTCTACATATTTTTTGATCTTTTGCATAACAGATGATTTTGCACAAATATAATTATTCTTTACTTTCGTCACCTACGATAATAGAATACGCTCATGGAGAATTTTAGCAACGAACCAATCGATATAAATTCACTCCCTCGTTATGAGGAAGTCCCGCTTAACGCACTTGATCCTAATTATTGGAAGGTTATCGTATTAAATATTTGCATCAGCATATTATTGATAGGCACAGCATCAGGATTAATTTTCCTTTTGAAAAAAGAAACAAGAGCATATATAACACCTGTGATAGTCGCGATAGTTGTCTTTGGTGCATTTCTTTTCGTTTTGTTTCGAATGAGTTTTAAAAGACGTGGACTGGCTGTCAGAGAAAAGGACATCATTTATAGCAGTGGGATCCTTTCTGCTAAGACTACCATTATTCCATTTAACCGTATCCAGCACGTGGCGCTTAACGAAGGTTTATTCTCAAGAATGTATAATCTAGGCGCCCTGGAAGTTTTTACCGCAGGTGGCGCAACAGGAAACGTGAAAATTCACGGCTTAGAAATAAATCGGGCTAATAAAATAAAGGAATTGCTCGCCAAACGCGTCAACAATGGAATCTAGTAATTACGACTTCCGTACCCCAAGAAAACAGTCGGCAACAGGAATTATTTTTATGTTCCTTAATACGCTGCAGAAATTAATTAGAAACCTGGCGATTCCGCTATTTGTAATCATCTTTAAATCAAACATAGCTGCCAGGTACTACATTTTTCTAGCTCTAGGTATATTGATCATTCTAGTGGCGATTTTCGCCTATTTTAAATACCACTCCTTCACATTCTATCTCGATGAAGTTGATAAGAAGTTTGTGATAAACGAGGGTGTCTTCGTAAAAACCAACCTAACTATTCATTTAGACAAAATCCAGCAGGTCAACATCAACCAATCTTTATTGCAGCGGATCATAGGTTTTTACACACTTCAAATCGATACGGCAGGGAGTGACAAAAAAGAAGGAACGATTCGGGCGATGGACAAAACTTCAGCTGAAGAGCTAAAGAAAAGGTTATTAAATCGAGCTGAAAACCCCGATAATACTGAGGAATTCAGATTTGTTGAATCGGTTGATGAGCCCATAGTCGCTATCCCCTTTTTGAAACTTAGTCCCCTTACGCTGCTAAAAATAGGGGCAACATCTAACTATGGGCAGACGATAGCCTTAGTGATTGCATTTCTGGCTGCGGGCTTTCAAAGTTTGAAGGATATCATAGATATATTTGAAGTAGACAAGAATCAAGTTGGACAAGCATTTCAACAGGGAGTAACACTCCTCTCAATTGCCTTCATGATCATTGGAGTGCTTATTTTCCTCCTGATTTTTAATATAGTTCGAACCTTCATCAAGTACTTTGACTTTGAAGTCTACAGGCAAAAAAACTCTTTGGTTGTAAATTCAGGATTACTCGCTAAGAAAAACACCTTTTTAAATGCATATCGTGTGCAAATCAGTATCTACACGCAAAACTACTTTCAAAAGAAAATGAACATGTTGGACATGCGAATGAAACAAAATTCAACAGTTACACAAAGTAATAAGGAGACCAAAAACAGCGACATTGAGATTCCTGGATGTAACTCAATAGAAAAAGACCAAATATTGACCATGATTTTTAATGAGGTACCTAAGGAGGGCATCAAAATGGAACCAAATTACCGTTATGTATTTTTGAGCTTATTCTTTTGGATCATTATACCGTTTACAATTTTTTTATTCATAAACAATTGGCGCTTCCCCCTAGCTGACTACGTGCCATATTTTCTGACATATACTTTATTTGCAACAGCTATGATTTATTATAGTTATAGAAATCACCGTCTTTTCGTGTCAGAAGATTACATCATAAAACAACAGGGAATTTGGGATATTGAACATCAAATTATACAACCGCATAAGATACAAGCAATAACAATTAAACAAATGCTTTGGCATAGGAGCGCAAATATTGGACACATCACTTGTCACACAGCCGCTGGAGATATTCGCTTCAGATTTGGTAACTATGACACCATCAAAAACTTGATGAATTATTGGCTATATCAGGTTGAAAGTTCGGAAAAGGACTGGATGTAATCTGAAAAAAATGTAGTTTTGTGGTTCTTAAGATTATGCACGCTTCTCAATAAAAATATCATTAAACAGCAAGAAACAGGAAACGCATTTGGATTATTTAGCAGGTTTAAACCCACAACAACGTGCCGCAGTTGAAAATACACAGGGTCCGGCAATGATAGTTGCAGGTGCAGGCTCGGGCAAAACCCGTGTGATTACCTATCGCGTCGCTCACTTAATCGAAAAAGGAGTAGATCCCTTCAATATCTTAGTACTTACTTTTACCAATAAAGCGTCAAAAGATATGCGAGAGCGTATTATGAAGGTGGTAGGAATTGAGGCTAAAAATATTTGGATGGGTACCTTTCACTCTGTATTTGCAAAGATCTTGAGAGTTGAGGCAGATAAGATCGGATACCCGTCTAACTTTACAATCTACGATACTGACGACAGCAAGAGCTTGATCAGATCTATTCTTCGCGAGCTTCAGCTGGATGACAAGCTTTACAATGCGAACTTTGTGTATAACAGAATCTCTTCAGCAAAAAATAATCTGATCTCCCCTTCGGAGTATTTAGAAAGTACAGAAATTCAATCTGAAGATATTAGCAATAAGCGTCCGCTCCTGGGCACTATCTATGAAACTTACACTAAACGGTGTTTCAAAGCTGGCGCCATGGATTTCGATGACTTGCTGTACAAAACAAATATCTTGTTAAAGACACATACCGATGTGCTCAATAAGTATCAGCAGAAATTCAAATACCTGATGGTCGATGAATACCAGGATACCAACTTTTCACAGTATACAATCGTCAAAAAACTAGCGGCAGCATATCAAAATATCTGCGTTGTAGGAGACGATTCACAAAGCATTTACGCTTTCAGGGGTGCAAATATTCAAAACATACTAAACTTTGAGCGTGATTACCCTGACTTAAAAGTTTATAAACTAGAGCAAAATTACCGTTCTACCCAAAATATCGTTGAAGTTGCAAACAGCATCATTGCAAACAACAAGAATCAGCTGGAAAAGAATGTGTTTTCTGATAATGAGACCGGCGACCGTATTAAAGTCCAACGAGCGTTCACCGATAACGAAGAAGGAAAAATTGTAGCGGAGGCTATAGTTCAGGAGCGAACTTCGAAAGGTTACAACCACAATGATTTCGCAATACTTTATCGCACAAACGCCCAGTCAAGGGCAATGGAAGAGGCCTTAAGAAAGCTTAACGTACCCTATAAAATATACGGAGGCCTCTCGTTCTATCAGCGCAAAGAGGTAAAAGACCTTATTGCCTACTTCAGGTTGACTTTTAATCCTTCTGATGAGGAAGCTATAAAAAGAGTCATAAATTATCCAAGAAGAGGATTAGGTGATACTACTGTAGAAAAGATTATTGTCGCCGCTGATAAACACGACATCACCATGTGGGAAGTAATTTGTGCTCCTCAGCAATATATTGAGGGCAGAATTGCGAATCAGCTCAATGATTTTTCAATGTTGATCAAGAGCTTTGCTGCTGAATCGAAAAAGCTTGACGCCTATGAAACAGCATTATACATCGCGCAGCATTCCGGCATTTTAAAAGAGCTCCATACAGACGACAGCATTGAAGGACGAAGTCGTTATGAAAATATACAGGAGCTTTTAAACGGTATCAAGGAATTCGCAGAGCGTGAGGATATTGAAGACAGAAGTCTGGCTATTTTTATGCAAGATATTGCACTTTTAACAAATGACGATCGTCAAGACGATAAAACAAGGGATACCGTTTCGCTGATGACCATTCACTCCGCTAAAGGACTGGAGTTCAAAAATGTCTTTGTCGTTGGATTAGAAGAAAACCTTTTCCCATCACAGATGAGCCTCAATTCAAGAACTGATCTTGAGGAGGAACGCCGCTTATTCTACGTTGCCATTACCAGGGCTGAAAAAAAACTTACGCTTACCTATGCGACTTCGAGGTACCGATGGGGCACATTGACCAATTGTGAACCGAGTAGGTTTATCAATGAGATCAATGCAAAATATCTTGAACTAGAGATCGTTAAACCTGCGAAAAGTGTGTTGGGAGACAATAGCTTTGATAGTGAACGCAGAACCTGGTCTCAACAACGCGAAACACCAACGTCCTCGGCTCCTTCAAGAACGCCGGTTCAACGACCGAAAACTACCTCGATACTACCAAAAGCGCATGTCCCAACCCCTGATTTTGCCCCTGATATGGCATCATCATTCCAAAATGGTATGGATGTTGAACATGAGAAATTTGGATTCGGTAAAATTGTAAGTCTGGAGGGTAATCTTCCTGATGTAAAAGCGACTGTATTTTTCCAGGGACTAGGCAACAAACAGTTGTTGCTAAAATTTGCTAAATTGCGAATTGTTAAATAAAAGATAAACGACTACATTCATAGAAATAAATACACATGAGTTTTGAATACAATACCACAAGAAACGAGCTGATACTGGCAGAATATGGCCGTAATGTGCAGAACATGGTGAAGTACATTATTGAGTTACCGGATCTTGAAGAAAGAAATAAATACGCGCAAGCAGTGATTGACCTTATGGGATTTTTAAACCCGCATTTGAGGGATGTTGCTGATTTTAAACATAAACTTTGGGATCATTTACACATCATATCCGGTTATAAGATTGATGTAGACGCTCCCTATCCTAAGCCGACTCCTGAAGCAGCCCTGATTAAGCCTGATCACATAGGATATCCTCAGCAAAGGATTAAGTACAAGCATTATGGTAAGACCGTTGAAGTAATGATCGAGAAAGCTAAAGCTGTAATAGATGAACCTGAAAAGAGAGCAGCTATGGTACAAGGGATCGCTAATTTCATGAAAATGGCGTACGTTACCTGGAATAAAGACTCGGTTGCAGATGAAACCATCATCAAAAACCTACGCGAGCTTTCCAATGGCGAGCTTGAGCTGGCTGAGAACATCAATTTGAATAAAGTCGAGTTTAAACCAGTGGTCGCCAGGCCCGCTAATAACAATCGTGGCAGAAACAACAACAATAGTAAAAATAGGCAAGGAAGTAACAACGGCCGTCCACAACAGCGCAATAACAATCCAAAACAAAGGAACTAAACTACCAAATTACGATACAAATACTTATTGATAATATGAATGCATTCGAAATAATTGGTGGAAAGAAGTTAAAGGGTGAAATCCATCCCCAGGGAGCAAAGAATGAAGCATTACAAATTATAGCTGCAGTTCTATTAACTGATCAAAAAATTACCGTTAGTAACATTCCCGACATTAAGGACGTAAATAAATTAATAGAATTACTTGGCGATATGGGCGTTCATATCGAACGTCTTTCTAAAGACACATATACTTTTCAAGCCAAAAATATAGACCTTAAATTCTTTTCATCAGATACTTTTAAGGCTAAAGGAGGTGGTTTGAGAGGCTCTATAATGATAGTAGGACCACTCCTAGGTCGTTTCGGTACAGCTGCCATCCCTAAACCTGGAGGTGATAAAATAGGAAGAAGAAGATTGGATACCCACTTCCTTGGCTTCGAGAAATTGGGTGCCAAGTTCGTTTATGACAACAAAAAGGAATTCTTCAATGTAGATGCCACTAACCTTAGAGGAGCCTATATTTTATTAGATGAAGCATCTGTTACTGGAACTGCAAACATTGTGATGGCTGCTGTTCTTGCAAAAGGAAAAACTACTATATATAATGCTGCCTGTGAACCCTACCTTCAGCAGCTTTGTAAAATGCTTAACCGCATGGGTGCGAAGATAACTGGTTTGGGATCTAATCTTTTAACCATTGAAGGAGTTGAGAAACTTGGTGGTACTGAGCACAGAATGCTTCCGGATATGATTGAAATCGGTTCATTCATTGGTCTTGCAGCAATGACAGAGTCGGAAATTACGATTAAGAACGTATGCTACTCAGAACTAGGAGTAATCCCAGAGGTTTTTCGTAAGCTTGGCATCAAGTTCGAGTTGAAGGGAGATGATATCTATATCCCATCTCAAAAACACTATGTTATTGAGTCGTTTATCGACGGCTCTATGCTCACAATAGCAGATTCACCTTGGCCAGGGTTTACTCCAGACCTGTTAAGCATTGTATTAGTTGTAGCTACTCAGGCAAAAGGAAATGTATTAATTCACCAGAAGATGTTTGAAAGCAGGTTGTTCTTTGTAGACAAGCTGATAGACATGGGTGCTCAAATTATCCTTTGTGATCCACACAGAGCGACAGTTAACGGAATTGACAAACAGTATAAACTTAGAGGTATAAGCATGACTTCGCCAGATATTCGTGCAGGTGTTTCTTTACTGATCGCAGCCTTATCTGCAGAAGGAAAATCAACGATATTCAACATAGAACAAATTGAACGTGGATATCAGGATATCGACATACGCTTGAGGGCCCTGGGCGCTCAAATAAAACGTGTTGAGGCCTACGCTCCATCACACTAAACAAAAATGCCCCTTTGAAAAAAGGGGCATTTTTGTTTACAAACTTCTCCAGCAAATACTATCCTGAAATCGCATTTATAATATCATACTGCGTAATAATCTCTATTTTACCTTCTTCTGCTTCAACCAATACTGCACTATTTTCCCTATTAATCAATGCAGAAATGCGATCGATAGAAGTATTCATATCTACAAACGGAAAAGAAGCCGACATAATCTCCTGAACCTTTGCAGACTTCAGTGAAGGGTTTTCCATTAAAGCTTTTAAGATATCACTCTCCGACAATTTACCAACCACCATTTTTTTCTGAGTTACGGGGATCTGCGAAATGTTCAGCATGTGCATTGTATTTATAGCCTCTAAAATCGTCTTTTCACAATCTATCGTTACGATTTTTGTATTGTCTTTTTTAGCGATAATTGTTTTCGCAGTTAGCTTCTCGTCTTTGAGGAAACCCCGCTCCCTTAACCAATCTTCGTTAAACATTTTACCCATGTACCGACTACCATGATCGTGAAAAATTACCACAACCACGTCTTCAGGCTTCAATTTATCTTTTAGCTGCAGTAATCCTGCGATAGCTGATCCAGCTGAATTTCCAACGAAAATACCCTCCTTACGGGCAATATCCCTGGTCATCAAGGCAGCATCTTTATCTGTAACCTTTTCAAATAGGTCAATGGTATCAAAATCAACATTTTTAGGTAAAAAGTCTTCTCCAATGCCTTCTGTTATATATGGGTAAATCTCATTTTTATCCAAAATACCGGTTTCTTTATATTTTTTGAATACTGAACCGTAGGTATCTATACCCCAGACTTTGATGTTTGGATTCTTTTCTTTTAAATATTTCCCAGTTCCAGAGATCGTACCACCTGTTCCAACACCAACTACCAAATGAGTGATCTTGCCCTCAGTTTGCTCCCAAATCTCCGGCCCCGTCTGTTCATAATGTGCCTGTGTATTCGCAAGATTATCATACTGGTTTGGCTTCCATGAATTAGGAACCTCCCGCTCAAGGCGTGAAGAAACGGAATAATAAGAGCGGGGGTCTTCAGGTTCAACATTAGTCGGACAAACAATAACCTCAGCGCCAAAAGCACGTAATGCATCTACCTTTTCCTTCGACTGTTTATCCGTAGTAGTGAAAATACACTTATAACCTTTTACTATAGCAGCCATGGCGAGTCCCATTCCTGTATTTCCCGAAGTTCCCTCTATAATTGTTCCTCCAGGCTTCAGTTTACCAGACTGTTCTGCATCCTCAATCATTTTAATGGCCATCCTGTCTTTAATTGAATTCCCAGGATTAGTTGTTTCAATTTTTGCAAGCACGGTAGCAGAGATTTCTTTTGTTATGGTGTTTAGTCTCACTAACGGAGTATTACCTATTGTTTCTAAAATGTTGTTATACCACATAGAACAAAAATACTTATTACGGATCACTATTTTATTTTCAACAAACTATTCAAAATATAATTCTAATTATTAAAAAAATAGGAAACTTAATTTTATTCTAGTTATTCAATAGATTAAAAAACAGTCATATATAAAGGTCGAACCAAGAACATTTATTGATTTAGTTTATAGACTTTACCTGGAAGAGCTATCAAAATACCTTGCATTTCAAGATTTAAGAGGTGCATTGCTAGTTTACTTTGATTGATTCCAATCTTAATACCAAGCTCATCTATTCGCGCCGATGATACCTGTAAGATTTCCGTAATCTGCTGTTCTTCTTTGCTAAGTCCTAACGGTAACTGGATCTGCATCACGGGCTTGGAGACAACTGAATCCCATCCCATGTAATAAACAAAGTCTTTAGCATGGTTGATTAATGCGGCACGACTGGTCTTTATTAGAAAATTACATCCCTCTGAATACTCATCGTTAACCCTTCCCGGGAATGCATAAACATCTCTATCATACGAATTGGCAATATCAGCCGTAATTAAAGCGCCTCCTTTCAACGTTGCTTCAACTACAATAGTCGCGTCTGCTAATCCGGCAATAATGCGATTTCTTTTAGGGAAGTTTTCTTTATCAGGGTTAGTCTTTAAGGGGAACTCGGTTACAAGTCCGCCGTTATAGACCATTTTCTGGGCTACAGCATGATGCAATTGGGGATAAATCCGATCTAATCCATGCGCAAGAACCCCTACAGTGGGAATGTTGTAAAGAAGGCTTTCCTTGTGTGCTGTGACATCAATACCATAAGCCAATCCGCTAATAATCAATACATCGTAGGCAGCTAAAACCTCAGCCAGTTGTCTGCAAAGATAACGACCATAATCGGTAGCTTTTCTGGTCCCTACGATACTCACAATTCTTGGATGGTTTAAATTAACGCTCCCTCTGAAATACAATAGTATAGGAGCATCAAAACATTCCATCAATCTACGGGGATAGTTTTCATCACCAAAAAACAGAACTTCAATCTTGTGCTTCTCTAAAAATCTGATTTGATCAGCCGCCAGTTTTAGCGCATTGTTATTGACAATTTCGGCTGCGGTTACAGGGCCTACCCCTGGAATCTCCATCAATTGCTTTAAAGTAGCGCTGAAAACAAACTCCGCCGATCCAAAGTGACCAAGCAAATTCTTTGCTGTGATGTGTCCAACGCTCTTTATCAAGGTCAACCCAATTTTATGTACTAAACTCATGCTTAAATCTCTACTGATAATGTCAAGAAAACCACAAAGAGCCTTCACTGAGCTGATAATCAAACAAATAAAAATAAACTACATAAATAGTTTGTAAACTATAAAAATAGTAGTACCTTTAAATAACACCAATTAATAATAGATATGAGAGAACTTACAAAAGCTGAAGAACAAGTGATGTTAATATTATGGGATATGAAAGAAGGCCTCGTCAAAGAAGTGATCGAAAAGATGGATCCACCTAAACCAGCATATAATACGGTTTCAACAGTCATCAGGGTCTTAGAAGGAAAAGGTTTTATAAATCATAAGGCCATTGGAAACACTCACATTTATTTCCCCCTTATCACCGAAGAACAATACAAGCACTTTGCTTTTGATAAGGTAATGAACAACTACTTCGAAAACTCCTACCAAAGCTTGGTTTCCTTTCTTGTCAAAGAAAAAAATATGGACATGAACGAGCTCGACGAACTTATTCAATTGGCAGAAAAACTCAAAAACAAGAAATTATGATTTGGTTGTATTATCTATTGGAGGCTAACCTTTACCTAGTGGTATTCTATGGATTTTACCTTATTTTCCTGCAAAAAGAAACCTTTTATGGGTTAAATAGGGGTTATCTAATCTGTTCATCGTTATTTTCCTTTGCGATACCTTTTCTTCAGATCGGAAGGTTTAACGGATTAGTTTATGGAAACACCGCCATGGATCTGGTTTACATTAATCCAAATTTGGGAAAAATGCAAAACGATAGCCTTTCTTTAGCGTCTTCAGGAAACATAGTGGTAGCGGTTTACCTATTAATTGCCGTCTTGTTTATCATCAAACTGTCCATCAGCTTTTTCAAAATTATATCATTAGCTATACGAGCAAGACGGGAAAAACTGGGAGGCATTGTTTACATAGAACTGTCTAGCTCTGCAACTGCCTTCTCCTTCTTTAACCTGCTGTTTATTAACCCCTCGAGTACAGAGAAACTCACAATCCTAAAACATGAAATGGTGCATATACGACAGAGGCACAGTCTGGACATTCTGTTTTTTGAACTCTTAAAAATCCTAAATTGGTTTAACCCGATAGTATGGTTGATTCAAAAAGATATCAAGCTGTTGCACGAATACATCGCAGATGCCGTTACGACGAATTCTGATGTACAGAAACATGAATATGCTATGTTTTTGATACAAAATTCTTTTGGAGTAACCCCAAATTACCTCACCAATCAAATATTCAATCAATCAATATTAAAAAGGAGAATCAACATGTTAAACAAAAAAAGATCTGCCGGTGCGGCAAGGCTCAAAATCCTGCTCACCGTACCCGTTGTTGGAGGGATGCTCTTCGCATCAACCCTGGCGTTTAGTAAAGACTATGAAATGATCGACCTGTATCCGGAGAAATACAGTGTGGATAATTCGCAGGTCGTAACGAGTAAGCCCAATCAGGAGCCTGTAGCAAAGAAGAAACGGTTTAAATTGAATCACAAGATCAGTGAGAAAACAAAAATTTTTACCAGCTATGACAACAGACTTGTGGTCATCAATGGGAATAGTTCGCAATCTGGTGTTATCATGGAAGTGGAGGGTTACGACAAATTGGTAGAGTTGAATGCAAAAGAAGCGACAGCAAAATACGGTTCTGGAGCAGCCTCTGGTGCGTTAATCTTTACCGGAAAGAATACAAAAACATTAAGTGTACGGGATGATATCAGATTTCCACCGCCAATTGTGGTAAAAGACAGTAGGATTCCACCACCCCCAAAACCGGGAAATAAATCTAGATCCAGAACTGTCGATATTAATGGTGAAAAAATCAAGTTTCCACCTCCAGCTCCGCGAAAAGAAAAAAAGAAGCAATACAGAACCGTCGATGCCAATGGTCAAAAAATCAAGTTTCCACCACCTATTGTAGTTAAAGACAGGCCGATCCCACCACCCCCACCGCCAATAGATCCCCCTAAGCCAGAACCTACTACAGAGAATGAGCAAACAAAACTTGAAGGAACAGGACAATATAGCTCCGATAGAAATTAATACTATTGAGGAATGTAAACCACGTATTTGGTTTCAAAAAACTCTTCTTTAAAATAAGCTGAAAGCGGATACAGTTCCGCTTTTAGCTTTGATTCCGCAATTTCCTCGGTCAAATCTCCACCTTTCAAATAAAGAATACCATTCGCTATCGCATTCTTAGAGTCTTTATTGAACTTTCCATGTACCCATGGATAAAAATCGATCAGCTTCGTAACAGCCCTGGAAACAACAAAATCAAATTTATCATTGATTTGTTCAGCGCGTAAATGGCTTGCTTTTACGTTTTCAAGCTCAAGAGCTGCCGCAACTTCAACCACAACTTTTATCTTTTTTCCAATAGAATCTACCAGATGAAACTGCGTTTCCGGAAACAAAATCGCTAAGGGAATACCAGGAAATCCACCACCTGTTCCAACATCCAGCACCTTTTCGCCAGGCTTAAAACTACAGAATTTTGCAATTCCAAGAGAGTGCAGAATGTGACGTTCATACAATTCGTCGATGTCCTTGCGAGAAATAACGTTGATCTGCGCATTCCAAAAACTATACAATTCATATAGCTTATCAAACTTTTCAATCTGATCTTCCGTTAAACCAGGAAAGTATTCTTGAATCAATGTCGACTTTATTTCCACTGTATTTTTTTGACAAATATAGAGACTATGGCGTTAAACACGAGAAAAATGAATAGTAGAATATCAAGAAGAGGGAACCACCAGCGCAATCCAGGGTAGTTTAACCTTTTCAATAACCGAGGGTAAACGAAACTTCTGACAATAATGCTGAGAGCAAATACACCCAAAGCGATAAACATCGCGGGTTTGAAGAACATTAGGAAGATCAACAATGTGTAAAATAGAAACTGCATGATAATCTGAAAAGAAAGAATAAACTTGTGTTTGCTTTTATATAGCTTACCAGCTCCAAAATGACGTTTTTTTTGTCTCAAATAGGCGCCAAACGTTGAATTCGGATTGCTCCATACATGGGCATCAGGATCGATTTGTATTGCCGTATTAAACTTGGTGGCGTGCGCATTCACGAATAAATCGTCGTCCCCCGAAGGAATGTGCATGTGCGCGGCAAACCCTTTGTTTTTAAAAAATAATGATTTTTTATAGGCCATGTTTCTGCCAACACCCATGTAAGGCATGCCCTTCAATGCAAATGAAAGGTAGTTCACAGCTGTGAAAAACGTTTCAAAGCGGATCAAGGCATTCAACAAACCCTTTCGCTTTAGATATGGCGAATATCCCAGCAAAATTTCAATATCATCATCTTCGGGTTGCTGCATGCCAAGTAGCCATTGCGAAGAGGCAGGGGCACAATCAGCATCTGTGAATACCAACCAATCGTGCTCCGCAGCTTTGATACCCATAGTTACAGCGAACTTTTTACCCGCTATAAACTTCTCTCCATCTACAATATTGACAACCTTAAGGTGCTTAAATTCCTTCGCTAGCTCCTCCAACAATTCATCTGTTCCGTCCCATGAACGGTCGTTTACCACAATTACTTCGTAATTTAGGTAGTTCTGTTTAAGCACCAGTGGTAAATATTCTCTAAGATTTACTACTTCATTCCTCGCACAAATAACAACACTCAGAGGCTTTCTAGCTTCTAAAGTAATCTCTGAGATTTTGTAAATAGCGAGTTTCAGATGGACAAACAAACTGTAATACAGCTGTATAAGGCAGCAAAAGGTTAATGCACCAAGAAGGCAAATCTCTGTTAAAGTTAATTCCAAAACGTCTAATATAATTTGCAAATTTCTGATTTTTAATCTGTAATGAACTTGAATGTTGATAAAAAATTACACCCTTAAATAGCTGGTTTTTTGCTACTTTTGGCAGATTTTAATGCTACCAAGCCAATCACTGGTCTTGACATTAATACATAAGAAAACACAGATGAAATTTAGTTTAGCGGCAAAGGATATAAATTCAAAGGCAAGAGCAGGCACTGTCACCACAGACCACGGAGAGATACAAACACCGATTTTTATGCCCGTGGGGACTGCAGGGACTGTTAAAGCGGTGCACCAGCGAGAGTTGAAAAACGATATCGACGCAAAAATCATACTTGGCAACACTTATCATCTGTACCTCAGACCGGGACTAGACATCATAGAACAAGCCGGCGGATTGCATAAATTTATCGGATGGGACCGCCCGATTCTCACCGATAGCGGTGGTTATCAGGTATATTCATTGAGTAAAGTTAGGAAGATCAAAGAAGAAGGAGTGACATTCCGCTCACACATCGACGGTTCAAAACACCTTTTCACACCCGAATATGCTATGGATATTCAGCGTACTATTGGTGCTGATATCATCATGGCTTTCGATGAATGCACTCCCTACCCTTGCGATTATAGCTACGCAGCATCATCTATAAATATGACCCACCGTTGGTTGAAACGCTGCTGTAAAAGATTCGATTCTACCGACTCCAAGTACGGATTCAACCAAACCTTGTTCCCGATAGTCCAGGGTTCAGTTTACAAAGATTTAAGAGTTAAGTCAGCAGAATTCATCGCTTCGATGGATCGGGAAGGTAATGCAATCGGTGGATTATCCGTAGGTGAACCTGCAGAAGATATGTATGCAATGACCGAAGTCGTTTGCGACATCCTACCCTACGAAAAGCCCAGATACCTTATGGGTGTTGGCACACCAATTAACCTTCTGGAAAACATTGCTTTAGGCATAGATATGTTCGATTGTGTGATGCCAACCAGGAATGCTAGGAATGGCATGTTGTTTACAAAGAATGGAATCATCAATATCGGTAATAAAAAATGGGAGAACGATTTCTCACCAATCGAAGCAGATAGTGACCTTTACGCCGATACCGCATATTCCAAAGCCTATTTAAGACATCTAACTCACTCCAAAGAAATGCTTGGTGCGCAAATTGCTACTTTGCATAATCTCCACTTTTATATTTGGTTGGTGAAAGAGGCCCGCGAAAAGATCATCAGTGGTGAGTTCTATGCATGGAAAAACAAAATGGTTAAGATTTTAGGAACTAAGTTATAAATGAACATATTCAACAACAGGATAAAGATCATTGATTGGTACATCATCAGTAAGTATCTGGGCACCTTTTTGTACACCCTTACCCTGTTTATTGTAATCATCATCATCTTTGATTTATCTGAAAAATTGGATGACTTCCTTAGCGCAAACCTTACATTTTGGCAGATATTGACGCTATACTACGCCGGTTCTATACCGTTCTATGTTAACATGTTATCACCATTAATCAACTTCATCGCGGTTATTTTCTTTACGGCAAAGATGGCTGACCAAACGGAAATCGTGCCTATTCTTAGTGGAGGCGTCAGTTTTAACCGCTTTCTTCAACCCTACTTTATCTCGGCATTCATTATTTTCGCTTTTAATCTAGCCTCGAATTTATACGTTCTTCCATATACCAATCGCCTAAAAAACAGCTTTGAAAACACATATGTGAAGAAGAATGATCCCTCGTCCAAGAATAACATTCATATGAGATTAGATGAGCATACCTTTATCTACATGGATAACTTTGACAACAAGACTAAAATTGGTTCAAAGTTCAATTTGGATAAATTCAAAGGCGATGTCCTCGTAAAAAAACTGATAGCCGAACAAATTACTTACGATTCTCTCAAGCGCAAATGGACTTTACGCAATTACTCCACTCGGTATATCAACGGACTAAAAGAATCGCTTAAAAGCGGTGCATATGGAACAACAAAAGATACAGTGCTTGACATGCGACCAGATGATTTCTCCGCCTATGATAATATTTTTGAGAATCTAAGTAATAAAGAGCTTGCCGATAAGATCAAAAAGGAAAAGATCAGAGGTACAGGTGTTTGGAACGACTTGCTTTTTGAACGCTATAAGCGCTGGCTAAGCCCGCTATCTGCGTTCGTACTCACACTTATAGGTGTGGCATTGTCTTCTCGCAAAGTTCGAGGCGGGGTAGGCCTACCCCTTGGAATAGGTATTCTTTTGAGTTTTGGATACATTGTATTAGGCCAGTTCGCGAAGATGTTTTCTCTAAAAGGGGGCATCTCACCACTGCTTTCCGTACTTGCACCCACTATTATTTTTGGTCTTTTAGGTTATTATCTACTTAGAAAGGCACCGAAATAAGCCACAACTATTCTAATGATTAACACGACGGCCAACAAAAACCTAATAATCCTTCATTTCACAGTATTTATTTGGGGATTCACCGGTATACTCGGCAATCTTATTTCTATCAGCGCAGTGCAGATGGTGTGGTACCGGGTGATGATAGCAAGCATCACTTTACTCGTATACTTCATGTTGACCAGAACCAGCTTAAAAGTATCTAGAAAGCAGTTCATTCAGTTTTTATTTACAGGTAGCATTGTGGCAGTTCATTGGATTCTGTTCTTTCATGCCATCAAAGTAAGCACTGTTTCTGTAACCTTGGTATGCCTGTCGTCCTTTACGCTGTTCACTGCAATTCTTGAACCGCTCATCAAAAAGCAGTCAATTCTTATTCCTGATGTCGTGATTGGACTAATAATTATCCTTGGAATATATCTGATTTTTAAATTTGAATCTCATTACACAGAGGGCATTATTTTGGGTCTGTCATCTGCGCTTGCATCCAGTTTATTCGCTATTATCAACTCCACTTTAGTACAGAAAAGTGACCCGAAAGTGATCGGTTTTTATGAGATTACAGGTGCACTTTTCTGGATATCTGTCTATCGTTTTGTTACGAATGATCTACAAAATGAGACCTTTAATTTAAGCGCCGCCGACTGGTTTTACCTAGTGATCCTGGGCACAATTTGTACTGCATTAGCTTATGTCGCCGGGGTCTCTGTAATGCGTACTTTATCTGCTTTTCGAGTAGCACTCATCACTAATCTGGAACCAGTATATGGCATCATTTTAGCCTTCCTTTTCTTCGGTAGCAGAGAAACAATGTCCATAGGTTTCTACTTGGGCGCAACACTGATTATCGGTTCTATTTTCTTGTATCCTATTTATAAAAAACGCAAAGGCTTAGCGTAGCTTACTCACAGAAATCACTGTATGCTGGATATATTCCAGCACCTTAGCCCTGCACCTTAGCCCTGCAAATTACACCTCAAATCCGAGGTGATAAATTGAATAAAGTGGGATGGTATCGGCTTGAAAACTCACCATTTCCTGGCCACCATCTTTCCAAGCTCTAAAAAATATTTGTGAAAATGACGCTGATTAGTGTATCTTGAGGGGACCAAAGCAAACAATTTTAAAGCACATTACTAATGTGTTGATTCTTGCTTATTATCTACCAACAATAGATGAATAAAGCTGAATATAAAAAAATAAAATATTAACATAAGCATGTTGTAAATCAATTATTTAAGACTTATTAAATAAAGTATTTATAAAAATAAACCCAGAGTTCACACCTATTTAATACTAAATATATTAGCACAGTCAACATATGCCTTATATAAACATAAAATTATCATTGATAATCAGCATTATAGCAACATCAGCTTCAACCTTTATTTCAATTGACTCAAAAGCTCAGATTTTCAACAACTCTCAGAACCCACTTAGTGTAAAATGGCGTCAGATTTCAGCGAATGGTTTCAGAATCATTTACCCTAGCGAGCTAGAGAAAGAAGCACAAAGAATGGCGAACACGCTGGGGTACATCTACCCTCGTGTAGGCGCCAGCTTAAGACGAGAAAAAACCGCTATCCCTCTCCTACTTCAAAACCGGGGAGTCATCGCAAATGGCTTCGTTCAACTCGCTCCCAAGAAGTCAGAATTCTTCACAACCCCACCGCAGCAATTCGACAGTCAAGACTGGTTAAACAACCTCGCAGTTCACGAACTCAGACACATTGCGCAGTTCGATAAATTGACCGGTGGCAAGACTCATCCCTTCCCCGAAGATGTATACTTTGCATGGTTCGGCGCCAGTCTTCCATTATGGTTTTTTGAGGGCGACGCAGTGACTATAGAGACTGCTTTAACAAAGGCAGGAAGAGGCCGACAACCTTCATGGATTATGCCATACCGAACAAACCTTTTGACCAGTAAAAATTACTCCTACAGTAAGATTAATTTAGGGTCATCAAAAGATGTCACACCAGGCTACTATCAATATGGATACCTCAATGTTTCAAACATCAAAAAGCAATTTGGAAAGGACATCTTCGACAGCGTGCTCACCGACATTCGCCACCGACCGTTAAGACTCTATCCTTTTTCAAACAGCCTCAAAAAATACACGCGATCAGGAACCAAGAAGTGGTTCAACCAAACCACAGAGCTCCTGAAAACAGAATGGGAAAAACAAGCAAGCACTTTAAACACCAAAAACTACGCTTCATTAAATAAGCCCTCAAAATACGCTACAAATTATTTTCTACCGATAAAACTTCCTGAGGGCAAAATTCTCGCACTAAAACAAAGCAAGGCGGAGACCTCGCATTTCGTGTTGATTGATGCCGCCAATAAGAAGGAAGAAAGATTATTCGGCATTGCCTATCAGGAGCAACCATGGTTCAGTTACGCCAACAATACGATCACCTGGGATGAGATCAGATACGATGCACGTTACCGTCAACGAAGCTACAGCGTCATCTGCACCTACAATCTGGTAACAAAAAAACTGACCAGCTTGACCAATAAGACCAGACTCTTCTCTCCTTACCTATCTCCAGATGCCAAAAAGATCATAGCAGTCCAAATCGATTTGAGTAACCAATCGAATTTAGTGGAGCTTGACGTAGCCACAGGGAAGACGCTCAGAACTTTACCAAACCCTGAAAATCCAATTCTCCAAACCCCTTCCTATGATGCTACAGGAAATCTGATCACCTACATCAGCGTATCTGAAAAAGGAAAGGCATTATGGATCACAAATGGTGTAGCAAGAAATGAGAAATTAATTACCGAATCTCAACAGCAATTAAGCAGACCAATCTTTTTTAATCATGGAGTCGCATTTAACGCCCACTACAGCGGAATTGATAACATTTACCACATCGACACAACATCAAATAAAATAAGCGCCCTGAGCGCCTCTAAATACGGCGCTTTCAACGCCACCCCGACAACCGCTACAGAAATTATCTTTAACGACTATCAGGTTACTGGCTATCAGATTGCTAAAACTACTATCGATTCTAAATCCTCTTCTAACACTCAATTAATAGACACCAGTTCCTTCGTCAATTTTGGCGCAACAAAGCAAAGCCAGGAAAGTAAAGGCAATGTCTTCGCCAACGTACCAAACAACACTTTTCAATCAAAGCCTTACCATTCTTTAGGTAACCTGTTTAGCGTACACAGCCTTAATCCTACAGTTGAAGATGAGTACAAAGGCGGACTCCAATTGGTTTCAAACAACCTGCTTAATACTTTTGACTCTTTCGCTGGTGTTGACTACCATCGAGATCTCAATCGCTTTGAATATAGCACCGGCTTTTATTTAAAGGCTTTTTATCCAATACTTTCTGCAACCTATCGAAATCGGCCCAGAAGAAATTTTTACACCCAAAACAAAGTAGTCAAACAGGGCGATTGGAGAGAAAACAATGTAAAACTCCAAGCATCCTTACCACTAACTGTAAACTCATTTAATGATTCTTACAGCTTTTCGCTCAATACGCTCAGCAGCTATACCCAACGTTACCAACTGGAAAACCTCCCATCGAACTTCATAAAGAGCTTAAACTTTCCGATGGAGTACAACGTTTCCTTTAGCCACAGCACCCGCCAAGCAGAGCGAGATATTGCTCCACGGTGGGCCCAAATACTAAGAGTAAGTTACCTTCATCAGCCTTTCGACAATAACCTTGTGGGAGGGCTTTTCGCTGCCGAAGGGTACCTTTACTTCCCTGGTCTTGCCAGAAACCATTCCTTCCTGGCAAACTTCAATTATCAAAACTCCTGGGGAATCAGGCGTTTTGACAGAGAGATTAACTCCGTGTACGGCTACAACAATATCCTGGCGAAAAGCAAACTCGAGAACACCTTGCTCTTCAATTACCGCTTTCCTATCGTCTTTCCTGATTTAGAAATCGGCCCGTTGGCTTACGTAAGAAACTTAAGAGCCAGCCTATTTTGCCATTATGAGAACATTGGTACAGAAACAAATTTATCAGAACCTAAAACATATGGCTTCGAATTGCGTAGTAACATGGTAAGCCAACGGCTAACTACCTGAATCGGCATTTTGGCCACTATTGACCCAATTCTGCGGTAGCAGTAACTCTATTTTATTCGCATGATGGTCAGGAATTCTGGTGAGTACATCCCTTAACCATTCA